>ENA-UPTJ01000001-UPTJ01000001.1-marine-metagenome-genome-assembly--contig:-NODE-1-length-280722-cov-9.672779_pt1 | contig 280722 bp, 259 predicted proteins | sample MGYA00238168_ERZ767080 | MGnify/ENA primary metagenome ERZ767080 (study PRJEB28935, sample SAMN06266237) | marine metagenome | isolation source: Columbia River Estuary | place: USA:Columbia River... | reverse complement strand
GCTATGATCAATGTGGTGCCAAATCCATACTATGCCTTCTCTGAGTATGAGCGTACGCGCTTAGATACTAAAGTAAAAATTGTTAACCTTCCTGAGGTATGTACAGTTCGTATATACACAGCAAACGGTAAATTGGTTCGCACCTTCAAGAAGGATAGTCCTCAAACCTACATTGATTGGGATCTTACAAACCATAAAGCAATTCCGGTTGCAGGAGGTATTTACTTGATCCACGTAGATGTTCCAAATGTTGGTGAACGCGTATTGAAATTCTTTGGCGGCATGCGTCAGGCGGATTTACAAGGTATTTAATGACAGAATAGTTCGATAGTAATGAAAATGACATTCAAACAAATCTTATTAGGTGCAGGCTTTATTGCTGCATTTAATGCCCATGCCGGCAACGAAGACCGCGTAGGTTCTGCAGGTGCTTCTCAATTGTTAATCAACCCATGGGCACGTTCATCTGCATTAGCAGACGCTTCCTATGCAAATAGCAACGGGCTAGAGGCAAGTTATATGAACATTGCAGGTTTAGCCTTTACTGATAAAACTCAATTGAAGTATAACTATTCAAATTGGATGGGTAATGCTGGTATCGCACTCAACGGTGCAGGATTAGCACAGCGTATTTCAGATTCTGAAGTTTTTTCGGTAAGTGTTCAGGCCATGAATTATGGAGATATTCCAATAACTACAGTGGCAAACCCTGAAGGAAATATTGGATTTTTCTCTCCAAGATTTAATGTATTTAGTGTTGGATATGCCAAGGAGTTCTCGTCTTCTATTTACGGAGGAATCAACTTCAAGGTGATTTCTGAGAGCATTTCAAATCTTAAGGCCAATGGCATTGCCATTGATGCTGGGATTCGCTATGTTTCTGGCGAACAAGATCAGTTAAAGTTTGGGATCACACTAAAGAATGTGGGCCCGGTAATGCGCTACAAGGGTGACGGACTTGCACAGCAAGTTACCTATGTAAGTACTGGATATATCGCTTCATTAGAACAACGCTCGGCAACTTTCGAATTGCCATCGTTATTAGGAATAGGTCTTTCATATGATTTTATTTTTAACGAAAGCAATAAGTTGAATTTAGCCATGGGCTTTACGGCCAATTCATTTATGAAAGATCAATACCGCGTTGGTCTTGATTATGGCCTAGCTAAAGATAACATGGCTTTTAATCTTCGCGCTGGTTTCTGCTATGAAAATGGAATGTTCAATGAAGAAACACGTTCAAGTGCTTTCACTGGCCCAACTGCAGGTTTTTCTATTGATGCCTTGGTTGGTGAAAATCAAAATGCGCTAGGCCTAGAATACGCCACACGTTTTGCCGGAGTATTTGGAATGATTCATACCATTGGCGCAACGATCAGCATTAAATAATTTTATATTTTTGTTTATATCAAGAGAGCCCTAATAGGGCTCTCTTGTTTGTTTAAGTAAATTGAGTACTATGTCAGCAATCAATTATTACACAGCCGAAGGGCTACAAAAGCTTAAGGATGAACTTCATCACCTTAAAACAGTTCAACGTCCCTCGATTTCTGAGCAAATTGCCGAAGCACGTGATAAGGGCGATTTATCTGAAAATGCAGAATATGATGCAGCCAAAGAAGCACAGGGCATTTTAGAAATGAAGATTGCCAAGATGGAAGAAATTATTGCCAATGCGCGTCTCATAGATGAAACACACATGGACAATAGTAAGGTCTATATTTTATCTAAAGTAACGATTAAGAATCAGACCAATGGAATGGAGATAGAATACACCTTGGTAGCCGAAAACGAAGCTGATATCAAGGCTAGAAAAATTTCCATCGAGTCGCCGATTGGCAAAGGACTTTTGGGCAAGAAGGTAGGTGATATCGCCGATATCCAAACACCTGGCGGCATCATGCATTTTGAAATTATTGCAATAACACGCTAATGGCGAGTATATTTTCAAAAATAGTTTCAGGTGATATTCCCTGCCACAAAGTTGCTGAAAATGATGAGTTTTTAGCTTTTTTGGATATCATGCCATTGGCTAAAGGACATACCTTGGTGATCCCGAAAAAGGAAATGGATTACATATTTGATATCGAAACAGAAACCTATCAGCGTTTTTTTCTTTTTGCTAAAGAAGTTGCAGCCAAATTAGAAAAGCACATTCCGTGTAACCGCATTGGAATGAGTGTAATTGGCTTGGAAGTACCACATGCACACATTCATTTAATTCCAATCAACGAAGTAGGTGATATGAATTTTAGCAAAGAAAAGGTAGCAGTAGCATCACCGGAATTAGAAGAATTGGCAAGACTTTTGTTTGCTGACTAATTAAATTACTTCAGATGAAATTATTTTTATCTATATGCCTGGCTTTTATTCAATTTAGCTGGTTGGCCGCTCAACCTATGCGGGTATTATTTGTGGGTAATTCCTATACCCACTACAACAATATGCCCAAATTATTCGAAAATATGGCCCAAAGTAAAGGAATCCGAATTGAAGTAACCATGGATGCCAAATCAAGCCATACCTTCGAAATGCATTCAAAGCGTCCGGAGCTTTATGCTAATATTCGTTCAAAAAAGTGGGATTATGTGGTTTTGCAAGGCTTTAGTCGTGAATTAGCCCAAGACAAGGAGGTCATAGATTCTAGCAGTATTCCATATGTAAAGCAGTTGTTGGATTCCATTTATTCGAATAATAAATGTACCAATGTCCTGTTATATCAAACCTGGGGTTACGATGGCGGATTTCAAGACGATACCCTAGGCATTTCATGGACCTATCAAGAAATGTCTGACCGTATTCATCAGGGCTACCTTCATGTTTCTGAAATATTTAACCTCACAATTGTACCGGTGGGCAAAGTTTGGGAAACCATCAAAGAGAATAATCCACAAATCAATCTCTACCAGCCAGATAAACAACACCCATCTATGGCGGGTTCCTATTTAGCTGCGTCTTGTTTTTATGCGGCATTGTTCAAGACAGAACCAAACATAAATTTCATAGCCAGTTTGGATCGCAAACAGGCCGAGTATATCCAAGAGGTGGCGGGCACTGTGGTACTGCTCAATAAGCAACGCTACAAGATCAATCAAAATACAGTAGAAATAGATATTCGTTTAAATCCTGAGAATAAAAAAGTGGTTTACCTCAATGCCCTGTATCCTAATGCAAAAAGTGTGATATGGGAATTTGGCGATGGCATGACTGAAACTGCATTTCGTACAAGGCATGTTTATAGCAAGCCAGGCACTTATGAAATAAAAATCAGAGTTCAGGACGCCTGCGGAGACCGCATTTTGAAAAGAAAGGTGACCGTTTAAAGTTTAATACCAAATAGTAAGCTACTGTATTTTTTCATGGGCCAAAGAATAAACTTCAGCTTGGCCCGAATCCAGTCAATGTAATAGACGAAAACAATAAAGATAAGCCAGAACCCTAGAGTGTACGGTATTACTTCATAAGGGCCGAGCTTTTCATGTAAATAATCATTGATACCAAAGCGTATCACACTACCATAAAGCAGCATCATGTGAATCACATAAATACTGAGTGTGTTCTGTCCAATTTTTAAAAATAAATTTTCCTTCTGAATATTGAGAACATAGGTTTCGAGGGCAAGCAGTATGGCTAGCACAATCAATACCATTCCCAATTTTTCATAAAGCCAATCCATCTCATAAAGTGGAATGCTGCTCAAGAAGTCAAAAGATTGCATCCAAAGAAAAGTAGGCTTGATTCCGATGTAAATTAAAAACCCGAGTAAGGCAGTGCCAAAAATGACACCGTAACTTTTGACCTGTGCTTTAAACTTGTACAGCAAAGTGCCAAGCATGGCCCCAAACATGGTGTAACCCATTCGAGGTGTAATTGGAAATTCTGAATGTGGCCCGTGAAAAATATTCTGAACGAATGCAGGTGCATTGGTTGGCCAGTAGTGGCTTCCTAACTTGCCAAAAAATAAATAGGAATAAAAAAGCAGCAATCCTGCTATGAAATAATATATCCATAATGGAATAAAGCGTATGGCCCTATAAACACCATAAATCAATATGATCGTAAGAATACCAACGGCTATACATTGCAATACATGAAAGGCATAATATTGCAATAAATAACCCCAAAATAAAAGTTCAACAACGCGTTTTAATCCCTTTCTTACTCTTATGTTCTCCCAAAACTTCAGGTGCTCATTGCCCAGTAGCAAATAGGTAAAAACCAGGCCAGTGACTGTTAAAAATGTAGGTGAGGTAAAGCCGCGGATGAATTTCCATGTACTATAGGCAGCATAGGAATCATTTGCCCAAACTGCCGCCAAAGAGTCATGCACAAAATGCCCTTCTAGCATCAATAGAATAGCAACAGTACGTGCCATATCGATGAAATAGAGCCTTGTTTTTGTTTGAGGCAAGTGATTAACTGTTTCCATGGGCCTTTAAAATCGAGCGCAAGTTACGAAAGAATTGACGAATTGGCTCAAGTAACTGTACAAGCACAATAAAGAATGCTAAGAAGAGTGTTGCACCTAAGATGGCTTCTGCTGCACTTAATTTGTTTTCTAAAAAGGACCTCAGGCTAAAGCCTGTAATTGCGCCATACAATATAATTGCATGGACAATATAGATGGTAAACGTTTCTTGACCAACCGCCATAAAATAAGGATGCCGCCAGCGTTCAAATTGACTGATATATGTAAAACACATGAGCATCAATGAAATAAACAGCGTGCGGTCAAATGCCCAAAAATAACGGTAATGAAAATCAACATAATTATCGCTATAGATGAAAGTAAGGACCCAGCCAATGAAATAAAAACTACTCGCAATCAAAAATAAAAACCGGTAAATATTTCTAAAGGCTGTGCCAGTGCCAAAAATGGTAATATAATGTCCGAAACCGGCACCAAGGAATATATAGCCAATCCAAGGAAAAATTGAAAATCCTGTTTCTGGACCTTTGATCATATTTTGAATGATTTGCGGTGCCCACTCAGGAAAAAATCCAACATGCAATCGAATCAAAGGGGTGATACTAAAAATCGCAACTGAAATCAATAAATAAATAAGCCAACTGTATTTTTTCAAGCTAGAAATTAAAAAAGTCACAACTAGTAGTAGCATCAAACCAAAGCCTATGCATTGCAGAATGTGAAAACCTAAAAAATGTGGATTGAAATGCCCTCTGAAATAATAGGGAATGTATTTTAAGTTGATTTGCAGCAAATAGCCAATGAGCAACAAGCTAGCTGCCCTTTTCAAGCCTTTGTGAACTCGATTGAGTTTGAAGAAAGGCACCAGGTTTTTTTGCCATTCTTTGTGTAATAAAAACGTAAATACGGTTCCAGAAATTGTAAAAAACAAAGGCGCTGTTAGCCCTCTAAAAAACCCCCATATACTGAACGCAATACTTCCTGACGAGCCAGTTTGTCTTACTTGGTCCATGAAGAAGGGGTAGCTATCAAGGGTCATGGAAATAAAATGACCCTGAAGCATCATTAAAATTGCCACACTTCTACTGAAATCTAAAAAATGAATGCGCTGCGTAGAATTCAAGGCTAAGGTAGTTTTTGAGTTCGTAATGCAATGATATCGATGCGTCTTTCAAGCGATGCACCTTTTGAATAAACTGAATTCTTTTGGTCGTAAAAATCGTCACTGACTTTTTGATCAGCTTTATATTCACCCATAGGTTCTTCAATAAATTGCAATCGGAGCGGTGAAGTTTGCATGTAAGGCGCAAATTTGCCGTCATCGATTTCTTCAAAATAATTGACTATTGAGGCTATGCGCCGTTTGGTTAGATGCACATTGTAATCAGATTTTGCCAATGGACTTGCAAATCCCTGAACTACAATACTTACCTGTTCTCCAGATTTCAAAGCTTCCCAGACTTGCTCTTTAAATGTGGCCAAGTCATTCATTCCTTTTTCTACCTCCTCTTCAAAAAAAGATGCGAGCATAGCCACTTGTTCTCTTGCAGCAATGGAATCTCTACCTTCGGCAACCTTATCCAAATAAATAGGGAATTGACTTTTGTATTTTGAGAAAGTTTCTTCGTAGGTAAATTCAGTGTTTTCTGAGCTTGTCTTTGGGTTGGGGTGGTCGTTTTCAAAATACAAACGAATTGGCAACTCAAGTACTTGTATGCTTATAGAATTCGTTGAATCAGTCGGTAATTTAGGCCTTTGGAAAGCAGTATAAAACACATCGCTGCAACACGTTGGATGCGAGGCGTATAAACTACCTAGGCGATTTGAGCTTATAAAAGCAGTATCTCCTTGGCAAAAAAAGTACAGATCATTAGCTGGGCTATTGAAGGAGTGGCCTAGGTTGATTGGCGGACCAAAACTTCCGTCAGGCTCTAAATTGCTATAAAAGATATCAAAGCCACCAAAGCCGGCATGCCAGGTTGAAGAGAAATATAACCGTTGTGATAGTGGATCAAACCATGGAGATACTTCATTTTCAATGGAGTTGATACTCTGAAGATTTTTTTGCTCATACAAATGGCCAGCTTGGTCGATTTTTGCCATATACAAATCAATACCTCCAAGGCCTGACGCAAGTTGGGCTGCATATATCAAACATAAAGTATCCTTCATTTCAAACAAACAGGGCATACTTTGATATGGAGATTGTGTTGGAGAAATCTCATAAAGAGAATCAAGCACCCATGAAGTTATATTGGGCAGCAAGCGTACCATCCGACAACTCAATTGATCTGCGCGCCGTTGGCATTCGCTGCATAAGGCAAAACTGCTATCAGGTGCTACTGACAAGTTGCCATATTCATAATTCAATCTTTGATTGTCAATGAAAACCTCCGATGCAACTCGACTACCTTCATATCGGTATAAATTGATGCTGTAGTTTTTACTGAATATCAATTCTTCATCTACTCCAATGGAGTCTGACTTAAGAGCGCTGTATATGATTTGTTCATCTACAAAAGCATGGGCGAATTCAGCATCAATGGTGTTGAGGGGGTGAGCCTGTAGTTGATTTTGTAGGTTATTATCCACATATTTGAGTTGCTTGAGTACCCAACTACATGCCAAAACCTCTTGATTGGCTTTTAAATAACCATAAGTGGTTTTGTCTTCGGAAAAGAATCGCTTGGCCTCTTTGAATTGAGCCAAGGCCTCTTTATATAAGGCTTGTTGTTTGAGCATTAATGCATATTGAAGTTGCGCCCAAGGATAGCGATCCCCATCTGGATCTTGTTCAAATACTTTAAGATAAAATCTAGCAGCTGTTTTGTAGTCTTTGAATTGTGCATTGGTTTGAGCAATCTTCCATTGTAGGTCTATTGATGTAGGTTCGAGTTCAAGAGCTTGTTGGTAATATTTGAGTGCTTCAATATAATCTAGTGCTATTACTTGCTGATCGGCATGCGCGACCCATTTTTGGACTTGTTTTTGCCCCCATCCTTGAGCCGCAATAAAAAGAAGGCAAATTAGATGAAATCTGGACATATTCTATATTGAATTGGGGCGGGTTGAAACTTACTAAAAACATAGCGCAAACTCAGCTCAAAGGCCCCTCGCCCTCGGCTAGCTGGCACTAAACTTGAGTAATTGAAATCATAAGAAATCCCGCAATACATAGGCCCTCTTGCGTAGCCAAATTGCAGGCAAATGGCATCCTTTGCTCGCCACCAAATTCCAGAGCTCAAAGAAATATGCTCGGAACTAGACCACAAATAAGTGCCGATTGCACCCAGCGTAAACTCTTTGTATGGACCTTGAAAATTTAACTGAAAACTGGGCTCAAGAGTCAAATTTGGCGTGTATTGGTAGCGGTATTGTCCAAAAAAATTCAAGCGTACATCACGTTGGGTGTTGTCTGCAAAAAAACTTTGATTCGGCCGGGTTAAATTATAGCAGCTCACACCACTTTGGATACTAGATTTTGTATTGATCAAGTGCTTATAAATTAAGCCAAAACCCAACATAGGTTTGAGCATTGAAGCAGTTTGAAAGTTTTCAGAAATTGGTGTGTTGGGGTCAAATATGTAGCCGTTGAACTGTTCATCAAAATAGAAGGCATTGCTGTTGAGTTGTCTTTGATTGAACCCTAATTGTACAGCAGCCCTTAATTCTTGTAGTTTGTTAATCTCAAAGGGTTTGCACCAGCTAAGTTGCAATTCATTGGTTTGGAATTTTCCATCACCAACTTGGTCGTGGAAATAGTTAAGGGCAAAACCATGGCCCTTGTATTTTAGATCGGCGGCAAGCGCAGTAGTTTGGAATGGAATACTCACACTGCGCCATTGGGTTCTGTAATTAGCAGTAAGACGCAAATCTTCTTGAAAATTTCCGGCGCCAGCTGGATTTTGGAATATGGGGTTGTTGTTGAATTGTGTCCAATGGATATCTTGACCAAAAACTGGACTTGCAAGCAAGATAAGAATGATGATCCTTAGGCGATTCACCTAACGAAGGTACAAAATTACGGGTTGCTCGTTGAAACAGGGATGATTTTTCCATTCATAAATGCACCAGCATGCATTGAAAAATCTGCAATAAATTCAGCCATGTGCTCGGCCGTAGTTGGTGCTGTAAATCCAGGAAAGGCAGCGCTGAGCATTTGGGTTTGAACAGCTCCTAAGCACAAGCAATTCATGCGTAAATCGGTATTTTTATACTCTTCGGCAAAAAGTTCAGTGAAGGCGCACAAGGCTGCTTTCGAAGTAGAATAGGCAGCCAATCCAGGGAATTTTAGGCTTCCTTGAAACCCCCCCATAGAGCTGATATTTACAATATGAGCGTTGCTAGAAAGCAGGGGTAAGAATGCTTGAGTAGTTTGCATCACACCAATAACATTGACCTGATAACTTTCTTGAAAATCCTCTTGGCTGAGCGCTTCGAAGGGTTTGTTGATCAATAAGCCGGCATTATTGATTAGGATATCAAATGAAGGTTTTAAGCCAAGGCTATGAATTTGATTCTTGACATTACTTGAAATATCTAGGGCAAAAGAATGCACATTTTTTTGAGTGAATTGCATCAGCATCTTGTCTAGATTCCTTGAAAATGCAAAGACCTCAACGTTTGAAATAGCAGCAAAATGAGCCACTAATGCCGCACCAATTCCTTGACTAGCTCCAATTATAGCAATTCTTTTATTCATCGTAATTAACGATTAATTCTTGACTTGTGGCATGTGCTTGGCAAGTAAGTATATAGCCTTCTGCCACCTCGTTGTCTGTGAGTGAATGGTTCATGCGCATCGAGGCACTCCCTTTAAGCACTTTGGCTCTACAAGATGAACAAACCCCACCTCTGCAGGAAAAAGGCGCATCAAGCCCAGCTTTTTCCGCTAGTTCTAAAATGCTTTTGTCAGTTCCCTGCATTTCAAATTGTGCAATTTCGCCATCAATCATTACCTTGACCTGACTTTTGCCACTAAATTGCTCGATTACCTCTGTTTGTTTGCTCGTGTTGCTAACAAAGAATAATTCTTTGTGTATTTTTTGCTCCGCGACCCCAAAAAAGGCGAGTGTTTTTTCAGCCATCTCTACCAACGCTTGAGGCCCACATAAGTAAAAGGCATCGGCTTGGAGCAGTGACAAATTTTGCTTGATTTGGGTCTTGAGTGCTGCTTCGTCTATGCGTCCAAAAATGGCACCGGCTTGATTTTCTTTTGAAAAATAGAGGTGAGTTGAAGTATTTGTTAACGATTGAATTTCGTTAAGGAATAAACTAGAATGCGCGCTTTTATTGCCATAAAACAAATGAAAGTGTGCTGAATCACCTGCAGTTTTGAGCATTCCCATAATGGGTGTGATGCCCGATCCGGCTGCAATGGCAACTACGTTTTTATTGTTGGGATTCCAAGTAAAATTACCCTCTGGTTCAAAGACTAACAAGCTTGTTCCCTTTTCAATGCGTTGTAGGTAATTGGATGCCTTACCTTTTTCAATGGCTTTCACGCCAATACATAGACCTTGTTTTTCGCCACTACAAATAGAGTAAGATCTTCTTAATTTTTCGCCATCAATATCGAGCTCAAGTGTCAGGTATTGACCAGCCGTAAAGTTGAAATTAGCTTGGAGCAGTGAAGGAATATCAAACTCAATTTGAACAGCATCATTAGTCAATTTTTCAACCGACTTTACCACTAGATGGTGTGCGCCTTTAGGCAAAGCATTGTTTTTATTGGATTTAAATCTGTCGAAAAGTCCCATGGTTTAATCGTCAAAAGAAATTAGAATGTCACTGCTTTTCGGATGTGCCTGACAAGTAAGGACATAACCAGCTTCTACCTCTTCTTGGGTTAGGGCATAGTTGACATCCATCGATACCTCTCCACGCAAAACTTTGGCTTTACAAGTGCAACAAACTCCACCTTTGCATGCAAAAGGCGCATCGGCACCTGCTTTATATGCTGCATCGAGAATGGAAGGACCTTCAGATGATAAATAAAAGTCTGTCACTTCTCCATCCATAATGAGCTCAATGTGAGATTCAAATGCAGCCACTTTGGCTTCATTGTTTTGATTTGTCCGTACTACTGGGGCGGCATGAAAAAGTTCAAAATGAATCAAATTTGCTGCAAGGCCAAAGGCAATAAGTTCATCTTTGACAGCTAGAATCATTTCTTGAGGGCCACATATATAAGCACCATCAATAGTTTGATTATTTACAAATGCTTGGAGTAAGAGCGGGATGCGAGCCGCATCAATACGCCCTTTGAGTAGGGGCACTCCAATGTTCTCTCTTGAAAATATATGCACTAAATTCATACGGTCTAAATACTTGTTTTTCAGTGCTTCAAGTTCTTCACGAAATATGATTTCGTTCATGCCTTTATTGCCATAAAAAAGTGTGACCGTACTCAAAGGCTCTTCTCGGAGTATTGTTTTGAGTATAGAAATGATGGGTGTGATGCCCGATCCGGCTCCAACCAATAAATAATGTTGTTTGGCACTTGAATTAGGTTGAAATTTAAAATTACCCATTGGAGCCATCACTTGGAGCGAGTCACCAATTTGAAGTTGATGATTGGCAAAGGAAGAAAATTTACCGTCGGGGATCTCTTTAATAGCTACACGCCAGTTGTTTTCATGTGGAGCGCTACACAAGGAGTATGATCTGCGTACCTCCTCGTTGTCAATAATTGTTTTAAATGTGAGGTATTGCCCGGCCGAATACTGAAATTCAGCTTGCAATGCAAGAGGTACTTCAAAGGCCACCGAAACACAGCCTTCGGTTTCATGTTGAAGTTCGCTCACCTTTAAGGTATGAAAATTTGTTGACATGCTTTATAAATTCTGGCTCAAAAATACGCAATATTGCGCTAGGCTCAATGAACAATAATCAATGAACAAACTGACAAGAATCATGTTTTGAAGGCGTAGTTATTTTCTATATTTGTTTCATTGTAATTGATTGTACCATGACCCAAGCAGAACACGAACGCCATTTTAACGATAAAATCGCCAAAGAAATCAAGATCGAGCCCAATGATTGGATGCCCGATGAATACCGCCAGACCTTAATACGTCAGATTTCGCAGCATGCGCATTCTGAGGTAGTTGGTATGTTGCCAGAGGGCAATTGGATTACCCGCGCCCCCAACTTAAGAAGAAAAGCTGTATTACTTGCCAAGGTGCAAGATGAAGCTGGCCACGGATTATACCTCTATTCAGCGACAGAAACACTCGGTGCAGACCGCGAACAAACCATAGATGATTTGCATACGGGTAAAGCCAAATACTCGTCTATTTTTAATTACCCAGCTTTGACCTGGGCTGATATAGGCGCCATTGGTTGGTTGGTAGATGGTGCGGCAATCATGAATCAAGTAGCGCTCTGCCGTACTTCCTATGGGCCTTATGCCCGTGCGATGGTTAAAATTTGCAAAGAAGAGTCTTTTCATCAACGACAAGGTTATGAGTCACTCATGAAACTTTGCAATGGAACACCGCAACAAAAGGCCATGGCTCAAGATGCTCTCAATCGTTTTTGGTGGCCAGCCCTGATGATGTTTGGTCCTAACGATGCCGAATCCACGCATTCAGAACAATCGATTGCTTGGAAAATCAAGCGATTCACCAACGACGAGCTCAGACAAAGTTTTGTGGATGCCACAGTTCCGCAAGCCGAAATTTTGGGTCTTACCATCCCCGATGAGAACCTAAAATGGAATGAAGAACGGGGCCACTATGATTTCTCTGAAATCAATTGGGATGAGTTTTGGCAAGTGGTTAAAGGAAATGGCCCCTGCAATAAAGAAAGGCTGGCTGCGCGAATCAAAGCCAAAGAAGAAGGTCTATGGGTAAGAGAAGCAGCCAATGCGTTTGCTAAAAAACGCGCAATGAAAAAATCAGCATAACAACCTATACTATGTCAAATTCAGATTGGCCTCTTTGGGAGGTTTTTATTCGAAGCAAACAAGGCTTAAATCATAAACATGTCGGAAGCCTTCGCGCTCCAGATGCAACTTTGGCACTCGAAAATGCCCGAGATGTCTATACGCGCCGATCGGAAGGGATTAGTATATGGGTAGTAGAATCTGCGCATATCCATGCTACTGATATCGACCAAGCAGATGCATTTTTTGAACCCTCAGACACAAAAATATATCGCCATCCTACGTTTTATGAAGTGCCAGATGGTGTAAAACATATGTAAAAATGCAGCAGGATTCCTTATTTGAATATGTAATGCGCTTGTCTGATGACAGCCTCATATTAGGCCAACGCCTAGGAGAATGGTGTGGCCATGGTCCAATACTTGAGGAGGATATTGCCATTACTAACATTGCCTTAGATTTAATTGGTCAGTCGATCAGTTTGTATGATTTTGCTGCTGAATTGGAAGCAAAAGGTAGAAACCATGATCAATTGGCCTACTTGCGCTATGAAAATGAATACAAAAATGTATTGTTGGTAGAACAACCCAATGGTGATTTTGCCATGACAATGTTGCGCCAATTTTTCTTTGATGCTTTTCGTTTGCCTTTGTATGAGGCCTTGATGCAAAGTCGTGTAGCACAATTGGCCGCCATTGCGGCTAAATCGGTAAAAGAAACACGTTATCATCTCAAGCACAGCTCTGAATGGGTAATTCGTCTAGGCGATGGCACCGAAGAATCGCACATGCGTGCTCAAGCAGCAATTGATCACCTGTGGCGTTATACCAATGAATTATTTTATGAAAACGCCCATGATCAGCGCCTGCAAGAATCAGGAGCCGTGCCTCTAATGTCTGATATAAAAGAAAAGTGGCAAAAAACTGTACATGAGGTACTGCAAGAAGCAACTCTTCAATTGCCCTCCAATAATTGGAAATTTGATGGCGGAAGAGAGGGCCGACATTCTGAGCATATGGGTTATATTCTTTCAGATTTACAATACATGCAAAGAGCCTATCCTAATATGGAATGGTAGAAGCAGCTCAAATAAGATTGCTTTTAGAGCAGGTCAATGACCCTGAAATTCCTGTATTATCCGTTTTGGATCTTGGCGTAGTTCAAAAAATTTACCTGGAGGCCAATCAATGGATCATTGAACTTACGCCCACCTACAGTGGCTGCCCTGCGATGCAACAAATCGAAGCAGATATCCTTTCAAAATTATCAGAGAACGGCATTGAAAATGCCCGTGTCAAACATGTCTTGAGCCCCGCCTGGACAACAGATTGGATTTCTAAAGAAGGCAGACAAAAACTTCTTTTATATGGCATTGCACCACCCGTTGATGAGGTGGATAAATCTACACTTTTTGCCTCAGGACCAACGGTCAACTGCCCGAAATGTTCAAGTACGAATACACGCATGGTGAGCTTGTTTGGAAGTACAGCATGCAAAGCTCATTACCAGTGTACAGAGTGCTTGGAGCCCTTCGATTATTTCAAGTGCTTGAAATAGATTAGCCACACCAATCTATTCTTTGTTTGTGTGAATATGTATTTTTTAGTACTATGTATTGCATAATACATTATAAAACATATATCTTTGCATAAACTTATTTGAATGAATATAGAAAACACACAATCTCAGATGCGCAAAGGCTTACTTGAGTATTGTATTCTAGGCATTTTGAATGCGCAAGAGGCGTATCCATCAGAAATACTTGATAAGCTGCGAGAGGCTCAACTTTTGGTAGTAGAGGGAACAGTTTATCCCTTACTTACAAGATTGAAAAACATGGAATTATTAAGTTATCGCTGGGAGGAATCTAGCGCTGGCCCTCCACGAAAGTATTATTCATTAACAGCAAAAGGCCACAAATTCTATGCTGATTTGGCTACCACATGGAATGAACTACAGCAAGCAGTAAACTCTCTTACCCAAAAAAAATAAACAAAGATGAACAAAACCATTTCTATTCATATTCAAGGCTTTGCCTTTTTACTAGAAGAACAAGCATATGAGTTGCTTCATAAGTATCTCAATGACTTGGCAACTGTTTTAAAACACGAACTGGGTAAGGAAGAAATATTACAAGATATTGAATTACGGATTGTAGAGCTTCTTCAACAGAAACTTGTCAAGGATATGGTCATACAACAAGATCAAATCCAGCGCATCATACAATTGTTGGGAACACCAGAAGACTTCGGTGCAGAAGGGGTTTCGAGTGAAGATCCGAAAGTTGAAAAAATGCAAGCTGCCAGCACGGCACAAAAGCGTTTTTTTAGAGATACAGATAGTGCCATACTTGGTGGCGTGGCAAGTGGCGTAGCCGCCTATTTTAATCTAGATGTGGTATTGGTAAGGGTGGGGTTCGTTTTATTCACTATGGCTTTTGGTTCTGGTATCCCGCTGTATCTACTGCTATGGATTGTTACGCCCAGGGCTAAAACGGCAAGTGATAAATTACAAATGAAAGGAGTTCCGGTAAATGTAGAGAGCATCAAATCAGAATTCAAAGAAACAGCAGAGCGCCTTGAAAAAAAAACAAAAAAATGGTCTGATCATTTGCGCCCAGATGCTGCATTAAGCAAATCAACTAAGCGTTTTTTAAACTTTATACTCAAGACCATGGGTGCAGTATTTGTATTTTGGGGCTTCTCGAGTCTGATCAGTGTGCTTTTTTTTCTTTTCATTGACCCACATTGGATTCCGGCTCAAATCAATGGTGAGTTTACCTCCTTAGGTGAGTTAGGAAAATTATTTTTTGAGACGACACAAATTCTAGATTTCCTTTATTTAGGTAGTGGGTTGTTGACGATTTCAATCGCTTTGTTGAGTATTGCCATTGGTATTCGTTTGCTTATGCAATTGAATCGAGGTTGGTTTCGCGCAATTTTGGCCTTCCTAAGTGCAAGTGCAATCATTGGTGTCATCATTCTGACGATTGTTACCATTAGCACCATTAAATCCTTTGCCGTTGATGGTTCCTTGAGTGCTGAAGTGGGAACATACCATGGAGATTCTTTGCAATTAAATATCGATACAGATGTTCAATCCTTGACTTCCAAACCAAATCGGTTACAGAAATATTCGGGCAATTTTAAACCCATCCAAAGTCCCAATCAAGGTCTGTTGTTCGTTGAAAATGGTCGGATTTATAACGGAGGCATAGCTATTGAATATACCACAAGTGATGACAGTTTATATCATATAGGCGTAGAGAAGAAAGCAAATGGTTCGTCTTATGTAAAAGCTAACCGCAGGGCTAGTCATATTTATTTTCCGTTGCACTTAAATGCCAAGGGCTTGAACTTTTCGAGTGGTTTTTCATTTCCTATCAAAGACCGCTACCGTGATCAAGAGGTGGTGCTAAAAATCGCAGTTCCAAAGGGAAGGGTGGTTGTGCACAAGAACAGGATTGTTTACCCCTATGCAAGCCAAGATATTTCCGATCAGATGCATGACCATGCTTTTGTATACAGCAATGGAAATTACTCAGCGTGGTAGGTTATTGCGGTCTTTTTGAAGTCTTTGAGCGTCGAGCCAGTAAATAAGTTTGAATGAGAAACTATTCAGTGCGCTATTTTGCAATAATTGGCTGAGGTCTTGCCAATAGGCAATATCTACGTCATTTTTTAAGTTAAAGACTGCATTTTTCCAAACAATATTAATTTCACTACCGGGCATAAAAACCCAGCGGTACATAAAATCTATCGTAAAGGCATTATAATTGACATCAAATGCAGATTCATTATTGGCTGTAAGTCCATTGAAAGAAACAAGTTCATTCAAATAGCCGCTTTCTTCCAAAAGGAAATATTTGGCGTAGTTGAGTACCGACCTGTAGTGCCTTAGGCGCAAAGTGGTAGACATGCGGTTGGTCAATATATAATCTACGGAAAGTGACTGAATAGTCGTATTGCGATCGCGCTCACCAAATAAAATTCCATCCACATTTTGAACTGGTTCAGCAAATGCAATGGCATATCCTAGAGAATGTTGCTGCAGTTCCTTTTCTAGCCCGTATGTTAGAAAAAAAGCATCCGTAAGCCTTAGTCTTGGGTTGAAATTGTATGCCACTTGATTCCAAGCTGATTGAGCGTAACCAACGTAATTTACCCCCATATCAATGGCTATTTTGCGCTGGTAATTGGTAGAAAGCCAGTAATTTACATAGGTATATGTAGGAATATTGAATACGGCCCCCCAAGTGCGAGGTTCAAAATAATCTTTACTTTCAACAAAGCTAGTTCCTATATTTCCTCCGGTGGCATTGAATTTCTTGCTTACCATAAAAAAGGATAAATTTCCTTGACTAGAGGTAAAATTATTTGGGGCATATAAATAACTCTGTGCAAAAGACAAATTGGTATTCCATTTCATGAGTTTTTCCCACTTTGGAGAGAATTCACGATAGGCAATTCGTGCTTCAATGATTTTTCGGTTATTATTGTAGTTAAAACCAAGATCATTGGGATCATAGGTATCGGATTCTTGAAGGTAGCCAATACCACCTATGAGAGAACCCCGTTGCTTTTGCAAGTTTAAATTCAAATTATGACCCAAGGTGTTTTGTGCGTCTAATTGTGCGGATAGAATTCCTTTGGCGTTGAAATTATAATTGTTATCGGCAGTATTTATATTCACATTGAGCGCTGTCACATTTGCGTCGTAGAAGGTGCCTGCCCTCCAGACATTGGTATTGGTAAAGGTTACTGATGAGTTATTCTTTAAGTTTTGATCAAAAACCATAACGTTATAATTGGTCAGTGGCGAAGTAAGCACTTCGCGTTTGCTTTGATCTAGGGTCGAAACAGCCGTCCCGTATTGGGCGGCGTTAATGGCATTAAAAACACCAATTCCTAATCCATTTTTATTTCGTCCGGAGATTTTTGAAGCGTTATACAATTGTGATGCACCAGGCCCATTTTCAAGGTATTCGCCCTCTTTTAATAAGGTTTGAGAGACTTTGCTTGGGGTCTGAATGCCTATGCGCCTTGAGTAGAAAATACCAGCTTTGTTAAATAACTCCATCCCTTCGGTAAAGAATTGGCGGTTTTCGTTGAATTGGACTTCAAAAGGCGTCAAATTTAAAACCTGTTGGTCATAAACAACTTGTCCGAAGTCTGGTACCAATGTAAGGTCCAAAGTAAAAGCTTCATTGAGTCCATATTTGATATCCATTCCACCATTGAAAGACTTTAAATAGCCTTTGGAATTGTCGCTGTTCTGGAATTGCTCCGCATAGGTAGAGATATAGGGTAAAATTGCCAATCTAAGTGGGGGTTCAATCCCTTTTAAACCAATTATGTCCCCACTTTCTAAGAGCATATTTTCCAAATCCGGATTGACAGCCACCCAAGAAGATTCCTCGCGTAATCTAGCTATTTGTCGTCCAAAATTTACTCCCCAATCTTGTACCTCTTTTTGTGGAAAGCGCAGTGCTGAGTATGGAATTCTAATTTCGGCGACCCATCCATTTTCAACAACTTGAACAGCGCTATGCCAAACTAAATTAAGTTTGTCGTTGTAGTCATTGGCCAATATTTTAGCATCGAGTTGAACACCTCTGCTTGTTATACCAAAATAGAATCCGTTTTGATTGTCGTTGTAGGTGTCTAGGAAAATACCGACGATATCGCAATTGGGATTGTAATCATCTCTTAGAGAGAGCACCTTTGAAATCGAATCAGTAGGGTCTTCACAGAAAAAAGCAAAATAGACGGCATCTTGATCATAAAGTAATTGAACCGACGTTCTACTCTTAGAGGCCTGACCTGGCAGGGGTTTGATTTGGGTAAAATATTCAAAGTTGGGTTGCCCTTGCCACGCAGATTCTAAAAGTTGGCCGTCAATGGTAATCTTTTCGGAAATACGCAGGGCTGCCAATTCTTTTTGTCCATTTAAAATGAAAAAGCTGCAGGATAATGAAATAAGAAGCAGAAGGTAATGCAAACGCATGGGCAAATTTAATATTAAGTTCGTAATTTTGCAGTATGGGAACTTTTGATGCACTTCGAGCTCAGCTCGAACAACAAGAATGGCCGAATTTATACATGTTTAAATTTATTGTTCCCAATGACAACCATCATTTGGCACAAGTAACCGCGCTGTTCAATGCAAATAGTGAAATCAGTTATCATCATTCAGGCAAAGGCACTTATGTAAGTCTGAGCGCAAAAGAAGTGATGCTGAGTGCCGACGACATCATTGCCGTATACGAACGTGCTGCCCTCATCCCAGGTATAATCTCTCTTTGATCCATGGAAGCTGCTGTAAAATTTTTATTTGTTTCATTTTTAATTCTTCTTGCAATTATAGCTTACAGGGCTTTATTGCGCAGATTCCAAAAGGGCCAAATTCAACACAAAGACTTTTGTGAGTTGTACACTTTAGATCAAGACCCAGCCAAGGGTGAGTTGTCATTTTATTTTATTTGTCCTGCTCCGACCCATGTCCGGTTTTGCATTTGGCAGCACAATGAATTGATTGTAGAGTTGGCTGATAAAGAATTTGAAACCGGAGGAAATATCCTGCGCTATGATAGCTCCAAACTGGAAAACGGGGTTTATTATTACGGCATCATTACCCCAACTCAGGAAACTAAAAAACGGATGATGCTCGCAAACTAAGATTCGTCGGTTTGCTTCTCTACCTTGATACGAGAAGGTTTTCGAGGAAGTTTGTATTTGGGTTTGTGAAAATCACTTTTATATCCGTCTGTTTTTTCAATACGGTACACTAAGCCTAAACTATATTGGGCATAAGATGCCTTCCCCAAGATGTCGACCAACCCAAATTTGTAAACCCCTTGTGCTTGAACCCCAATTTGTTTGCTCATCCAAAAGGTACAACCCGCAGATAGATTGACTGTAGGGGTAAGGAGTGGTGCACTTTGTTTTGGATCTGCTGATCGAAAAGTAAAACCTGCTCCGGCGCCTAGATAAGGATCAATGGCACCACGTCCTAATTGCTTGTAAAATGAATATTTGAGTGCCACATCAAAATAGGTCAATAAGCCATTGACGCCTATCGAGTCATTGACTTTCTTTGTGGCGTCATAAGCTTGCCCACCGAGCACCCCTTCAGCACTCCAACCATTGTAGATATAGCGATCTGCGTATAATCTGGATGGAAAAGGCAAGCCATGCAATTGATCAATTGGCATTGGATTTAATTCTTTGCCGTCATCATCGGTGCTAGTCCAGGCAATGCCGAATTGCCAAAAGTAATTGTCACGGTTCGTAATCATCTTATCAGGTTGCGCCCAAGTAGATGAACAAAAAACGATGAGGGTTAGGAAAGATAGGAGTGCAAATTGTCGCATAAAAGTTATTATAGGTGCAAATTTAAACATTAATATATGCCCGTGACTCCCTTAGTAATAAATGAATTGACAATGATTTGTTGATGTACCATATGCTAATTATTGAGTAAATTTGACGGCGATGGCGAAAGTCAAAAAATATGATCTCTCCCTTGATGAGGAGCAACCTTTCGAAGTATATGGAATTTCTACAGCATTTGCCGATTATCGCCTTTGCTGGGAGCTCAATCAATGTTTAGAGATTTTACTTGAAAAGCAAAATGACCCTTTTGAATTTTATCTACCTAAGTTAAAATCAAAACATCCGTTCAATTATTTTTTATTCGAAAATCATGAGCTACTCACTAGATTTTATTTGATAAAAAACAAGCAAGAACAACAACATCTTTATGCCGATAGGCCAATGATAGATTTTTTTTTGGTGCTTAAGGAGAATTTTTCTCACCAGCCAAATGAATTAATTGAAAAACTCAGAAACATAAATGGTGTTGTTGCCGTATTTGAATTCAACCATCAAGAATTTGACATCCTAGATTACCTTACAAGCTGATATGAAAAAAACAAAAATAGTGGCCACTATGGGCCCTGCCTCTTTAAAAAAGGAAATTCTCGCCGACATGATGCGTGCCGGTCTCAATGTTTGCCGTCTGAATTTTTCACACGGCAGTCATCAAGATCATGCAGGCGCAGTAGCACTCATTCGCGAACTCAATGATGAACTTGGCTTGAATGTAGCGATATTAGCCGATCTACAGGGACCTAAAATCCGTACTCATGAAATGGAAAACAACGGCGTGCTTATTGAAGTGGGCCAACAGATAGATGTAGTGGTAGAAAAGGTGCTTGGCAACAACCAAAGATTTTCAATCAATTATAATTTATTACCTCGAGATGTCAATCCAGGAGAGCGTATTTTGCTAGATGATGGCAAACTTGTGCTCGAGGTATTGGAGACTGATAAAAAAGAAAGAATTCGCTGTGAGGTGATTCAGGGTGGTTTGCTTTGTTCTAAGAAAGGAGTGAATTTCCCCAATACCAAGATTTCTATGCCTTCTTTGACTGAAAAAGACATCGAAGATTTGAATTATGCACTAAAATTGGGTGTGGATTGGATTGGTTTGTCATTTGTGCGCACAGCCAAGTGTATTTCAGATTTGAAAGAGCGCATTGCCAAGAAACGCAGTATTGCCAAAGTAGTGGCAAAAATAGAGAAACCAGAGGCCTTAGAAAATATCGATGAAATTATTGAACTAAGCGATGCGCTAATGGTTGCACGTGGTGATTTGGGAGTCGAAATTCCATACCAGAATGTGCCATTGATGCAAAAAATGATCATCAGCAAATCTATTTCAAAAGCAAAGCCTGTGATTGTTGCCACCCAAATGATGGAATCTATGCTCAATAGTTTGACTCCGAGTAGGGCAGAGGTGAACGATGTTGCCAATGCGGTTCTTGATGGTGCCGATGCTGTGATGCTATCAGGTGAAACCTCTGTTGGGAAATACCCCGTTCAGGTAGTACAAACGATGGCCAACATTGTCAAGGAAATGGAACAGCATCCAAGTATGTACCACAAAGAAGAATTGCCTCCAAAAGGGAGCCCACGCTTTATTTCAGATTCCATTTGCTTTAATGCCTGTCGATTGGCACAGCGTGTAGAGGCCAATGCGATCATTACCATGACTTTTTCTGGCTACACGGCCTATAAAATTGCTTCCCAGCGCCCAGCAGCTCCTATTTTTGTTTTCACTCATAATAGAAAAATTCTGACGCAGTTGAATTTAGTTTGGGGCGTTCAGGCTTTTTATTACAACAAAAGAATCTCAACAGACCATACCATTGCAGACATCAAGCAAAACATGAAGGAAAATGGTATACTGCAAGTAGGTGATGTTGTAATCAACGTGGCATCTATACCACTCGAAGATCTTGGAGGCTCAAATATGTTAAAGTTGAGTTACGTAGATTAACGGAGACCAAGGCAACTATTTTACCTTAACTTTGGTGTATGAAAGCCAATTGGCACCTACGCCCTCAGGAACCTACCGTTGAAACCAAAGCACTGGCAACGGCCCTGCAAATTCCTGAATTTACTGCTCAATTGTTGTTGCAGAGAAAAGTATCTTCCCGTTCTGAGGCGGTTTCTTTTTTCAATCCAACCAAAGAGCCCCTGCATAATCCATTTTTAATGCAACATATGGATCGGGCTGTTAGGCGCTTACAACAAGCCATTGCCAACCAAGAACGCGTTTTACTTTATGGTGATTACGATGTAGACGGCACTACTGCAGTTGCCTTGATGGCCGAGCAACTCTCAAATTTTGGCTTACAATGCCAGACTTATATCCCTGATCGCTACAAAGAAGGTTATGGCGTTAGTAACCAAGGGATTGAGTTTGCCATTAGTGAAAAAATCCAATTGCTCATTACCCTAGATTGTGGAATCAAGGCCCAAGAACAACTCGCTATGGCCGCTAAAGCAGGTATCGATAGTATTGTCTGCGACCATCACCAGCCCGATAGCATTTTGCCTGTTTCTATTGTGCTCAATCCCAAACAAAGTGATTGCAAGTATCCATTTAAAGAACTTTCGGGTTGTGGAGTGGCATTTAAATTACTTCAAGCCCTTTATTTGAAAAGTAATATAGATGCCAATGTATTGTATAAGAGTCTTGATCTGGTTGCACTTTCCATTGGGGCAGATATTGTGGAATTGAGAGATGAAAACCGCACGCTGTGTGCTCTTGGGCTTCGTCAATTGAATGCGTCACCTAGGCCTGCATTATTATCTATATTGGCACTTGCGTCAAAAACTTTGCCTTTGTCGCTGCGCGATGTAGTATTTACAATTGCTCCAAGGATCAATGCGGCGGGCCGTATAGCCAGTGGCCAACGCGCAGTAGATTGGTTGCTTAGTACGGATCAGAACGAGATTGAGGCCTTGGCTCTTGCCATTGACACAGACAATACTACCCGCCGAGCACTAGACCAACAAACCACTCAAGAAGCCTTGCAGCAAATAGCAGCCGACCCAAGCTATGCCACCAAGTACTCAACTATTGTTTATAGCCCAAGTTGGCACAAAGGTGTGGTAGGAATTGTGGCCTCTAGACTCATTGAAACACATTACCGTCCCACTATTGTTCTGACAAAGTCCAATGGTTTATTAACAGGTTCAGCGAGATGTATGGAACCTCTAAATCTGTATACGCTTTTGGAATGTTGCCAAGAGCATCTCATCCAATTTGGGGGCCATCAATTTGCGGCTGGCCTTACTTTAGCCCCCGCATCATTCAATTCATTTAAAATAGCATTTGATGCTGCAGTGCAAAAGCAATTGAATAATCAAATGCTAGTGCCTAAAATAAAGATAGATACAGAACTATTATTTTTAGAACTAGGGTCCAATCCAAGTATTCACTTCACTAAAATCCTTCAAATTTTAGCTGCCTTTGAGCCCTGCGGCCCTGGCAATTTACATCCGATATTTATTACTAAAAACTGCTACATTCAGTCTATGCGTGTGCTCAAGGAAGCACATTTAAAACTGGTGCTTGTTCAAGATGGCGCGCTCATTGCATTGGATGCAATTGGTTTTCAGATGGCACATTTTGAAAGTCAACTTGCCGAAGGAGTAGCTATAGATATTGTTTTTCAAATCACGTCCAACACCTACAGATCTAAAACCACACTCCAACTCCTTATTCAAGATTTGTGCTTGAGCGCATAACTTTGTGTAAGTTTGCATTATGTTCACAGGAATCATCGAAGAAATTGGCCAAGTAACTGCTATTGTTAAGGAGGATACAAATATTCATTTTACCATTGCATCGCAACTATCGGCCGAATTGAAAATTGATCAAAGTGTTGCTCACAACGGCTGTTGTTTGACTGTAGTGGCTCAAAACAACTCCGACCATGTCGTGACAGCCATTCAAGAAACATTAGATAAGACCAACCTTGGCTCCTGGCAGGTAGGCACCAAAGTAAATCTAGAGCGCTGTATGCAACTCGGTGGCCGCCTAGATGGACACATGGTGCAAGGTCACGTAGATGGAGTGGGGATTTGTACAGAAGTTGCAGATGAGGAGGGCTCATGGCGTTTTACATTTGAACACTCAAAAGAGTTCGTCACAGTTGAAAAAGGTTCAATAACGGTTAATGGTACTAGTTTGACTGTTGTCAATTCACAGGCAGGTCATTTTTCAGTATGTATTATTCCTTATACCTATGCCCACACTAATTTTCATGACCTACGCGTTGGCGACCGAGTTAATTTAGAATTCGATATTATTGGTAAGTATGTGGCTCGTTATTTGGGTCTTCAAGCTAAGTAAAGATATGTTCAAATGAAAAGGCGGCCATAGGCCGCCTTTTGTGTTTTAACAAAATGATTTTTCAAGGATCTTAAGTACTTACTCTTTGATGCCCAGTACTTTTTTGGCAACAGGGTCATTAGGCTCAACTTCTAGAATTTGCTCAAAGTATTGCTTAGCAATTTCTAAGTCCTTTTGTTCTGATTTTGAATAATAGTCAGCGCAATAACGAAGTGCTTCGAGAATAAAGCTCTTTTTAGTAGGCTGTTGACGGTCTTCAGGCTTCACAACATCGGCAACCTTTAAATAATAAGGAAATGCCATCCAGTTTACATTTACACCTCCGCCAAGGGTATCTAATTTATAGTTAGAACGTGCTCTATATATGTAGGCAGGCACATAAGTAGAGTCGTTATCTATAACGATTTGAAAAATGCTGTCCGCAACCTTATAGTTGTTTAATCCAAAATAATAAGCTTTTCCTAGATCATATTCTTCATAAGCCATTAGTTTTCCATTCTTTTCTCTGCGCACATCATATGCAGCTACTACTTTTTGGTAATCTTTGGCTTTGACATACATTTTGATGAGCTCAGAAGATAAATCCTTATATGCAGTTTCACTCAAATTGACCGCCTTTTCGTACTCTAAAATAGTTAGGCTGTCTAGACCTTGCTGCTGGTATATCAAACCACGCACTTTGTAGTCTTGGTAGTTGATTTTATCTTGAGGAACCATACTAAAGAAGCGCTCAGACGCTGCAAGAGCTTTGACGAGATCAAGAGAGTCTTTGGAATCTGCCAAGGCGAATGCATACATACGCTCGGTAAAGAAATTAGAGAATCCATTGGATTTCAGTAAATCTAATTGCGCGAGTAAGCTTGGATATTCCTTTGCGGCAAAAAGTGCATTGGCATAACGGTAGCGAGATTCTAAATTATTATTGAGCTCAAGGTATTTCTCCCAGTTTTCAATGGCCTTGTCATTTTTGCCAAACATCATGTATAGCTCTGCATTCAGACGGTAGGCCGGCGCATAGGTTGGGTCAATGGCTTTGGCCTCATTGTACATTTTATCGGCCTCTTTCTCATTGCGTGCACGTTGATAAATGAGCGCTTTGCGAACAATTCCTCTAGGTGAAGTTGGATTGATCACAAGAACTTGATTGTAGGCCTTTAATGCTTCTGAGGCATCTGAAGAATTTCTTGCATAAAGTGCATCACCTTTCAAAAGGTAATTCTCTTCGTTTTTAGGATCTTTTACAATGGCCTCTTCGAGCAAAATCAGTGCTTCGTCAATATTTTTTGTTGGAGCTTCAACATAAATCTCAGCAATTCCACGAATCACCTCAGCTTTTTTAAGCTTGTCTTTTTTAGTCATCAATAAGGCCTTGGCAAATTCTGCTTTTGCTTCAGTTGCTTTCCCTTCTAGCCACAATACTCTACCGTAGCCAACTAGTGGCATAGCACGTAATTTATCCACTTCATAACCCTTGCGCCACATCATTTTGGCTGAATCTATTTCTTCCATTTCAAAATAGCAGTCGCCGTAGTAGAAGTAGTTTTCACCATTGATAGGGTCTGCAGCAACTAATTTTTGAAAATCATTGATTGCATCGCGGTAGCGTTCATTTTCTGTTTTGGCTTTTGCCTGTTGCAAGGTCTGCGAGTAGCTCAGACCAGTGATCAGAAGCGTACTCAGAAGTAAGGTGCGTTTCATGTTTATTTATTTTGTTTTGCGGCCAAAAATAGCCTTCTTTTTTTGGATACAAAAATTGTGCCCTTTATTATTTTGTTATTATTGTAAAACAAGTCTTATGGGTGTAAGTGCTGGCACTAATCCTGATTTTTGAATGATCAATTGACCTTTGTCGTCCTTTTTCATGAAAAGAACAAAACCGGTATTCAACCCAGATCTTCGCCCTTTGTTGATCACCCAGATGTCTCGGATGAGTGGGTATTCTTTGGTGTAGATCATCCCAGCGTAGGGTTTGTAGGCGTTTTGAGGCTTGTCTTGATAAACTGCAGCAATTCGCAATCCGTCCATAAAAGCCATAGAGGTGGGGTCATCTTGATCTGCAATCCAATTGAGTCCAATCAGACCGATGGTGCCGGGATGGCTCTTGACATAATTAATTACTTCTTCATTTGAATTCAAAGCTGAGACCCTGTCTGCCAATTGATTAATGCCCAACATATTGGTCATGAAATTGAAATTTGCAGAGCCTTTCTGATCAAAGACAATTTGAGTGATACTTTGCCCGGAGGGAAGTTTGGTGTTGTTGTTTGAAAGCAAACTCTTGATTTGAGCAATGCTAAGCACTGTATCGGCCATTGTGGGGTGCATGATGAGTACAACTGCATCAGTGGCAATTTTATCGCTTCTGTACGAAACATTTTTACTTTTTAAAAAGGCTTTTTCTTCGTCATTGAAATCTCTTGTGATGACAATGGTTTTGGTTTTATTCCGATAAAAAGCCTCAATGATTTGATCTTCTGCACTGTAAATTGCCTTGATTGATGCCTTTGGATACTGGCTCATGAAAGTTTCAATGCAAGTAGTAAAGAGCGGCTTAAAAGATTCTTCTACATAGAGGTGTGTTTTGCCGCGTCCGTGGGCATCTTTTTGATAGACAAAAGGATTGTTGTTACTGTCGCAAGAGGCAAAACAAACTGAAATCAAGAAAAAAATTAAAATTCGCATCATTATTTTTGATTTGATTTGAAAGCGTTGTAAACGCGCCAACCACGGAATAGGCCGTAGCCGATAAAAACAATACTAAGTACACGACTTCGCCAAGTTTCCATTTCAAAAACTTGGGTGGTGATTAACAAGAATGCAAATCCTAAGCAGAGCACCACGACCAATAAACCAAGGGAAAGTTGTATGTATTTCATGTTATGCTTTAAAAAAAATCCCCATCGAAATGGGGATTGTTAAAGATCGATTCAGGACTATTGAGTGTCGTAGATGATTGGAACACGCACCCAAAGGCGGACTGGTCGGCCAGCGGTTTTGGCTGGGGTCCATTTTGGCATGGCGTTGATAATTCTAAGGGCCTCCTTGTTACATGCAGGGCATTCAACAATTGGACGCTCAACACTTGCGTTTGAAATACGGCCATCTTTTTCGACAACAAAGCGCACGACAACCCTACCTTTTACACCCAATTCAATGGCTTCTTCAGGGTAGTCAATGGTTTCATTGATGAAATTTGATAGTTTATCATAACCACCCGGGAATTCAGCGTCTTCCTCGGCTACATCAACTACTTCCTCGTTTTGAGGTTTGTTATCGGTAAGCCCAGGGCCATCTTCTTGTGTTTCGGGTAGTCCCCATGCATCATCACCCTCGTTGGTTTGAGTACTAATGGTGATGTTTTCCAATTCCGTTTGAGACGGGAGTTCATCTTCTACAGGGTCATCTTCGGCTACAGGAGCTACGAAGGCCTGTGTTTGAGTCATTGGAGGAGGGGGAGTTGCCGGTGGTGGCGGTGGCGGCGGAACATCTTTTGGGGGAGGGGCAATGGTGAAGTTTTTGTCGCTCACACGTGGTTTTTTTATTTCTTCTTTAGGAAGGTTTTTAATAATGAAGGTGACTGCAAAAAGAAGGGCTGCAAAACCAACGAGGCTTGCTAGTATCAACGACATGCGTTTGTTGTAGCCAGAGCGCAGGACATACGCTCCATATTCTCTATTGCGGTGTGCGAATACTGCTTCATTGCGGCTTACTGAGGTAATGGCTTCCCAATTTCGATTGACATAGTAATCAAAAAGAGAGAAAGCTGTTACGAGCGCGACGATTACATAAATGACTGTCATGGCCTTAGTTTTTTTCTTTTAACAATTCTTTTTCTCCAGGCGATAGATCAGTTGGTGCAATCACACCTACGTTTGCAATCTTGAGCTCGTCAACAAGATCAATGAAACTTTTGCAAAGCGCTTTGTCGTCGGTTTTGATGAGTACCTTCACCGCTTCTGGTTTTTTGGTAAGGTCATCTAACTTTCTTTTAAACGTAGTATCTGCAATTTGCTTCTTGTCTAGTTTTTGCTCGAGTATCGCCTTATTCTTAATAACGTAATCGTTCCAAGAAGCTAACAATTTTCTTACACTATTTTCGCCTGATCCAAAATTTGCCTCTTCCAATTCGGTAGGGCCATCTTTTCCAGGTTGACTTTTAGAGTAGAACTCACCTCTGTAGTAGTAAACTTTGTCATCAGCAAGGATAAATGTAGCGGCATTGTTGATTTTTGGTGCATCTACTTTTTCACCGTCTGGTACTTTTGCGGGGTAGTTGAGTGGCATTACCTTAGGCTTGCTGAAGGTAGATGTAAGGACGAAAAACGTCAAAAGAAGGAAGGCAAGATCCACCATAGGGGTCATGTCTACGTGTGTAGACCCTTTCTTCGCACGTTTTTTGCCTTTTTTGCCGTGGTCTCCACCGCCGCTTTCTGCGATTTGTGCCATGTTTATTTAGTTAACGGGAATTGCTTCCGCAGAGGTTACAAAATTCAAATTATTCAAATTCAAGTCTCTAAATACATCAATAACTGTAGCTGCGTCTTTGTAGAGTGTTTTGGAATCTACACGTAAGATGAACTTTGGCTTGAAATCTTCCATTTTGGGATCTGCGCCTTTAGCCTTAGCGGCTTCAAAGGCTGTGCGCCCTGTGTTGCCAGCGGCTTTTGCAGCGAAGGAGATCCAATCCAATAGTTCGTTATTTGTAGAATCAGTAGGAATTCCTTTTGTAGGGAATCCTGCACGTTTTGCAGCTTCGGTTTTCATGTATGCAGGTAGTTCTTGCATCGTACAACCAAAGGTTGACATAAAAGAAAACTCCTCAACTTGTTCTTGGTTTAAAGATACTTTGTACTTACCAAGCATGTCGTTGAGCATTTCTTTTCGGGCTTCAGGATCCGATAAATTGAAAAATACGCGACCGTCTTTGTCTAGGGTAACCATCAGGACGTTTTCAGGAATGATTTTATCACTGATACTAGATGGTGTTTCAACGGTTACGGGTTCTGCAGTTCGGAAAGAAGCAGTCAACATGAAGAAGGTCACAAGCAAGAACGCCAAGTCAACCATAGGGGTCATATCTATGGAAGGCGTGCCTTTGGGCATTTTAATTTTTGGCATTGCTTGAGTATTTACTTAAGTTGACAATTAATTATTCGATGCAAAGTCTTGCACAATCGTAAAGCTAGCTTCGTCGATACCGTATGTCATGGCGTCGATTTTTGTCGAGAAGAAGCTAAATGCGATAATTGCAATCGTTGAACCGGTAATACCGAAAGCGGTATTGATAAGTGCTTCAGAGATACCAGTAGAAAGTTCTGCGGTATCAGGAGCCCCTTGCGACATAGCCGCAAATGAACGGATCATACCAAGTACTGTTCCAATCAAACCAATCAAGGTAGAAATTGAAGCAGTGGTAGATAATACAGGCAAGTTCTTAGAAAGCATTGGCAATTCCAATGAAGTTGCTTCTTCAAGTTCTTTTTTCAAAGCCTCTAATTTTTGTTCTTTATCCATTTCGGAATCTTTAGCCATCATTTGGTATTTCACCAAACCAGCACGAACCACATTGGCCAAAGAACCGCGCTGTGCGTCACAAGCCTCAATAGCGCCATTGAAATCTTTAGCAGCCATCAATTCTTTAATTTTTTCGATGAATTGGTTGGCTTTTCCTTTACCATTTGCCAACATAAGGGTTACGAGACGCTCAAGGGTGAAAATTAATACGATCAAGTTTACAGCAACAAGACCAGGCACAATGAATCCACCTTTGTAAATTACACCAAGAAGGTTTCCTTCTACTGGTTCTGCCTCAGGATTTCTGTCCACGAAATTTCCTGGATCACCAAAAATGTATTTGTAAATCATGATACCTGCAATAAGCGCAAGTGCTATAGCCAGAAATGCAACAATTGCTGAAAACCCTCCGGCTGTTTTTTGTTTTTTGTCCATAATGATCGTTTTTTAATTTTTCATTTTTACAATTGAACGCCAAAAATAAAAAACTTTAGTTCCTTTTCAAAACGAAATCCCAATGTTTCTAGCTCTTGAACGCAGAAATATTGGAATCCTAACATAAAGTCTTTAAAATACGGCAGAATTTCATTCTCTGAGTAAATACTATTTTGGGTTTTTTAATATTTACTTAACATTGTAAATGCCCCGAACTGTTACGGTCGGGGCATTTTACTACTTGGAGACTGCTATTTTTATTCAACTGCTTCTAATTTGTACACATCTCCGTCGATGTCTATCCATAATTCCTTAGCGGTCAAACGATTTATTTTTGCTGTTGTAACATATCCATCAATGATGATTTGTAATTCTTCCTTATTGTTGTTGAATTGCCAAGTCCCGGAATAGGCGTCCTCATATTCCCATCCGGGTTCCGTAGAGATGTCAGTGACTATGAAGCTGCCATTTTTATTAAAATCAAATTCAACATGATAATAGCCGTTTAATACCTCTGAGCCAATTGATATGGCGTTCCAATTTTGGGTTAATCGCGCCTCTTTTGTTCTTAAAGAAAAATTTGGGCCATCAGGATACTTGGCACATGAATTGAGAAGGGATAATGCCAAAAAGGCGATCATAAAGATTTGTGTGAGTTGTTTTTTCATGATATATCATTTTTAAGTTTCAATCAAAGGAAACGATTTAGGCACTTTGGAGCAAAACTTTTTTCGCAACCAGAGGTTTATGATTTGCGATTTTCGCAACCGTACACTTTGGCGTATTTGAAGAAAAAATAAAAAACCCTTGCTTCGTTGGAAACAAGGGTTTTGGAGGTCTCAAGCGGATTCGAACCGCTGTAGACGGTTTTGCAGACCGGTGCCTAACCGCTCGGCCATGAGACCATCTTGGTGTGCAAAGATATATAATTTTCGAGTTTCTAAAAAGACTACGTCAGAACTTGAATCATATTTTTCAACTTTATTTTTCTATAATCAACTTCATGTGCAACACCTGACCTGTGTTGAACTCAACCTCTATGAGGTATACGCCTGATCCTTGCTGATTCAAAGACAATTCAAAAATTGGAACTTCATGTTGTGGAGATTCGAAGACTACGGATCCAGAAAGGTTCATTATGCGCAGTGATTTAAAACCGTGAGTTGTTTGCACTGTAAAAGAACCAGAAGTAGGATTGGGGTAACATTGAAGGGATTGAACTTCTGCATACTCATCAAGCGCTGCGCTGGTGCAAGACTCATCGCTTGGAGTGCCATCACAATAGGTGGTTGGATAAAGCAATGCTTGCTCTTGCATGGCATTGGCGGGGAGCAACATTGTTTGGGTACATCCCATTACATCAATTAGGAAGTCTCGAACAAATTTTTCTGTGCTGTCCATATAAGCGGCGTTGCTCAGGTAGGGGACATGAGGGGCATTATTAAAAGTATAGAACTGATTTTGTACCCCAACGGCACAAGCTCTTTCATGTAGCATCCGGCTTCCATCTAAATACATTAATGGTGTGCCGGGATTGACCAAGCCACGATTGTAGGTAACAGTACCATCATTGGTGCCGTGAACAGAACAAAGCGGGATGTCTCCGTTCTCTAACCAATTGTAGCGTGCCAATGCTCCACAACCGTTGATTACTGCATGAACGGTGGTTGAATATCCAGGGTTTCCGGAGTTTCCTTCGAGCCCTCCCATGCCATTTAAGGTTCCAGTACTCATGTAATCACTGAACTGGCATTCGTCGGTGAGGTAGGCCACGTGAAGTGCAGTTATGGCACCAGCAGAGCTACCTCCAATGAAAATATGGTTAGTGTCAATTTTAAATTGATTGGTGGTTTGTGCATCTTTATAGAAATAGCGAATAGCCGCCCTGAGGTCTTGTACCGCTCGCACGACCGCCTTTACAGCATTTGTGGAATCGAAAGGGAAGAAACCGAGTCGGTAATCAATGCTTGCACAGACATATCCTTTTTTTGCGAAATTTTCTGAAAGGGTTTTGACATCGGGGTCGGTTTTGCTGCCTCCGATAAAACTGCCACCGTGTACCCAGATGATCAAAGGCCTTGCAGCCAATGTATCGTTGGTGGGTTCATAAAAATCGAGTTTGAGGGAGGTATTGGAATTGGCCCAATTTAAATTTTGCCCGTAATTTAAGTTACTTGTAAGGGTGTAGTTTGCAAAAACTTGTTCTGCAAATCGCCCGCTGTTGCATGGGTCTTGCGCAAGCAAGTTGAGTAAGTATCCGAAGAAAAATAAACCAAAGCATAGTAGTTTTTTAGTCATAACTGTAATTTTATTCTAATTTAGAAATAAATAGCGCTATGCGTTGAAAAATATACACTTAGTTTAATTTTTGACTATGAAAATCTATTTCCCCCTTCTATTATTTTTGTTTACAGCTCAAATAGTTGTAGCACAGGATCTTGCAGCTTATAGAATTTACAACGCAAAAGGCAAGGAAGTCTCGTTTAAAAATATGTGCAAAGCGATGAATGATGTAGACATTGTGTTGTTTGGGGAATTTCACGACAATCCAATTGCCCATTGGTTACAACTCGAGCTCACTGGGCAAATGTTCAAAACCCATGGTCAAAATTTACAGCTTGGTTTTGAAATGTTTGAACAAGACCAACAAGAAACTTTAAGTACTTATTTGAAAGGGGAAATCAAAGATGAAAACCTTAAAGATAGCCTCAGACTTTGGCCCAATTACAAAACAGATTATGCTCCTTTGGTCAATTTCGCAAAGGAAAATGGCCTAACTTGTGTAGCTTCCAATATCCAACGAAAATATGCGAGTTTGCTTTTTAAGAAAGGGAGGGCTGCTCTTGATACGCTCCCGCAATCTATAAAAGATCAAATGGCACCTTTGACCTTTGCCTTTGACACCACACTTAGTCAGTATCAAAACATGAAACAGATGGGTGCGCATATGGGTCCTGGAATGGGCTGGCGCATGGTGGAGGCTCAAGCGATCAAAGACGCCACCATGGCACATTTCATTTTACATAACCCTTGGCGCCAAACACAAACCGTGCATTTGCATTTTAATGGCGCTTATCATTCTGATTTCTATCAAGGAATCATGTGGTATTTGTTGCAACAAGAACCAAGTTTAAACATCCGGACCATTAGTACAGTCAGTCAAGATGATGTAAAGGAATTAGATGCAGAGCATCTAGGCCGGGCTGATTTTATCATTTGCGTGCCAAGCACAATGACTTCAACACACTGATTTATTTTAATGGAATTCCACGTGAACTTACGGGGCCGTCAGACTTGCTTTTTTCCAAACTAAAGGTAAAGGTAGTGCCCATGCCAACTGAGCTTGAAACTTGGATTTGTTGTCCGTGTGATTCAATAATGTGTTTGACAATGGCCAAGCCTAGTCCTGAGCCACCTTCATTTCTATTTCTACTTTTCTCGACGCGGTAAAACCGCTCAAAAATTCTGGGCAAGTGTTGAGGTTCTATGCCAGGTCCGTTGTCTTTGACTTGGATGTTGTAGGTTTGATCTATTTGTACTACGCTAATGCACAACTCACCAGCTTGGTTGCCATAAGCAATGGCATTACTTATCAAGTTAATGAGTACCTGTGAGATTTTATTACGATCGGCATTGACATAGCAATAAGGGTCTGCAGCTTCTATGCGCAACCAAAATTGCTTTTCTTTGGCAACCAACTCTAAAGATTCATAAGACTCTTCGATGAGTTCAAGTAAATCAAAAGATCTCAATTCAACCAAAATACGCTCTAATTCTAGTTTGGTGAGTTGGTCGAGGTCGTCGAGAATGTGGGTCATACGATCCGTTGATTTGGACGCACGCTCTAAGAATGTTTGCAGTACTTTGGGGTCGTTCATTCCACCATCAAGAAGAGAGTCTAGGTAGCCTTGTATTGAAAAAACTGGAGTCTTGAGTTCATGTGCCAAATTGCCAAGAAATTCTTTTCTAAATGCCGCTTGCTCTTTGAGTTTTTCAATTTCTGAATTGCGATTTTGTTTCCAATCTTTGACTTGCTTTTCTCCCTCTTCGACAATTTCATCAATGCTCTGATTCGAAACTGTGGTTTCTAGGTTTTGAATACTCCTGTAGATCAGACTCATGCGGTGTTGCAAAAATCTTTTGATGATGTAATAAAAAATGGTGTAGGCAAAAACTCCCGTTACCAAAGGGATCAAGAAAATCAGTGTATTACTTAATGCAACGATTTGTAAGTGGACAAAAAGTGTGAACAAAAAGCTGAGCACATAAAATAATATGCTTCCACTTAATATTAGAATACTAGGCCTTGCTTTTCTCACTTTTCTTCGAAGGTATATCCAACACCTTTTATGGTGCGAATATACGCATCTCCAAGTTTTTCTCGCAATTTTCTAATGTGGACATCGATGGTGCGCTCTCCTACAACGGTGTCGTTGCCCCAAACAACAGCTAAAATTTGGTCTCGGTTAAAAACTTTGCCAGGTCTGCTTGCTAAAAGTTCAAGCAATTCAAATTCTTTCTTGGGTAAGTGCAACTCCTTATCGTCAAATTCCACAACATATCGATCGCGATCTATAAGCAGCGTATTGCTTGCTTCTTCTCCTTTTTTGTTTTTCATCCTACGGAGTAAGGAATCAATTTTACTTATCAAAAGGCGTGGCCTGATGGGTTTGGAAATATAGTCGTCGGCACCCGCTTCAAATCCTGCAATTTGAGCATAATCTTCTGTTCTTGCAGTTAAAAATGCAATGACTGGCTGTACCATGTTGAGGTCCTTTCGAATGACCTGACAAGTTTCGATGCCATCCATTTTGGGCATCATGACATCAAGCAGAATTAAGGAAGGATTGATTTGTTGTACTATGCGAAGTGCGTCTATGCCATTGGTTGCTGTAAAAACCTTATAACCTTCCTTTTGGACATTATATGACAAGAACTCTAAGATATCTGGTTCATCATCAACAATTAAAATAGTGTGTCCTTTGTTTGCTTCCATCGGATGGTTTTATTGTACAAAGGTGGCCTAGTATTCTAATTGCAGCGTTAATCAATGTTTAAATAAGCGTTAATTCTAAGGGCTTATTTCTTAACATAGGCTTAATACAAAAGGGGAAACATAAGTCTCCCCCTTTAATTTTATCTATAACAGACCGTACTTATTGGAAAACAATCTTCATTTCCACGCGTCGGTTTTTCTGACGTCCTTCTGGGGTGTCGTTTGAAGCAAGTGGCTTTGTTTCACCGAAATATTTTGTAATTAAGCGAATGTCTTCCACACCTTGGCTGATGAGGTAAGCCTTCACTGCTTCTGCACGTTTTTTCGAAAGAATCAAATTGAGATTGTCATCGCCAACATTATCTGTATGGCCAGCAATTTCAAGGGTCCAAGTCGCTTTCTTTTTAAGGACTTCGGCCAATTCATTTAATGACGGTTTGGAACTTTCAAATATGACATCCTTGTTGGTTTCGAATTCTAGATTATCAAATGCCGTTTTGAGCACCTCAATTACTTCTTGTTCGATGATTGGACAACCTTTGTTACTTTTTGGCCCTGGCGTATTGGGGCAATCATCGTCTTTATCTAGTAGCCCGTCGTTGTCTGAATCCTTGTAAGGACAGCCTTTATTTGCCTTGGGCCCTGCCAAATTAGGGCAGTCATCATCTTTATCGAGCAGGCCATCGCCGTCGGTATCGGGCCATGGGCAGCCTTGGTTTTCCTTAGGGCCTGCAACAGTAGGGCAGTCGTCAACGAAATCGAAAAGCCCGTCGTTGTCTTGGTCTGGGCAACCCTGGTTTTCTTTGGGTCCTGCATTGTCAGGACACGCATCTTCAGCATCTGTAATGCCATCGTTGTCGCGGTCCGGACATCCGCGCAATGCTGCTACACCTGGTATGGTAGGGCAGTCGTCTTCGCTGTCAATAATTTTATCGCCATCGGTGTCTGGGCAACCTTTGAATTCTTTCAATCCCGCCACCGTTGGACAAGCATCTTCGCTATCAATGATTTTGTCGCCATCGGTATCAGGGCAGCCGTTAAATTCTTTCAGCCCGGGCTCATGGATACAAGCATCTTGGGAATCTGGAATTCCGTCATTATCTGTGTCCGGACATCCTAGGAATGTCCAAAGGCCAGGAACATCTTTACATTCATCGAGTTTGTCAGAAACCTTGTCTTGGTCTTTGTCTTTGATGCGGTGATACAAGATAGGTAATCTTAAACCGGCATAAATATCTATGCCGCTTATTTGTCCTTTGGCTTGAATTAAATTCATATCTGAAACCCCCAGAATGACAGGGCCCAATCTGGTGGCAATACCCGCGCGCAATCCGCTGTATTTGTTGTAAGAAATGGGTAGGTAAATTCCAAAATAGGGGCTGTCAAAACTGGGAGTTAGCGCCATTTGGGTGGCAATATTTACCTTTGAATCCTTGTTTTTAGGAATCATATTCACCATCGCTGTAGCATTCAAATAAAAGTAACTTGCCAAATGGTAATCTATCTGTAGGCTAAGTGCAGTTGGTGTGCGCATTCGAAAGGTTTGGCCTGTATTTTGAAGTGCAACCCATTCATTATTATTTGCTGCACTAGACTCACTGATTAAAGAATCTATCACCATATCAAAGGTCTCAAGATCGGTAGCTGTTTCAAAACGATGCAAGTTGAATAAAGTACTTGTATTGACAACAAAATTGCGGCTCAGCCCCCCCTTGGTAAATTTCATCGCTCCCATATCCAATAGGGAGAGCCCAATGCGCGCTTTGTATTTGTTTTCGTGGCGCATCCAAAGGTCAGACTTTCCATCCATGTCGAATTTGTATTTGGAATAATTAGGCCTCCATTCATAAACAGCTCCTACATCAAAGCCAAGTCCGATAGATCCGGGCTTGAGGTAGTTTTTTATGGTGGTTTTGTCAATGAGGCCATTGACCCCATCGGTGATAAAATCGCCAACCTCCTTGGAGTATCCATAATCAAAGGTGCCATAGAGGTATTGAGAAGTATCTTCGTTCACTAAATTATAGCTGAAATCATCGGTATGTACATAGGCGCTTGCAAACCCTAGCAATACTTTTGGGGTGATACCAACCTTTAAAAAGTGTGTTTTATTGTCGATGATAACTTGGCTGTAATTCAGTCCAATCTCGCTCCAAGTAAGGTGGTCTACATTGACGAGTTCTTCGTTGAGTTGCATATTCCAAAGAGCAGGGTAGATGAGACCTTCTTCTGAAAGCACCGCCAATTTTGGATCCATATTATCCACGTTGGTAATGGATCGTAAATTGGCAAAAAGCCCCAATGACTTTTTTTCACCCACGTGAAAGGCCAGATTAAATAAATCGACTCTAAAGTTGATATTAGCTCCAAGCACCCCAGTTGAATTTGCGTCATAATTATGAACGATAAGCCGATCGATGAATGTTGAGGATGGGTAGGCCCAAGTGTTTAATATTGCCGTATCGGTCAGTGATGAAGCCCACCAATTACCACCCCCACCTTGTTCTGCACGCATGGCATCAGCATTGAAATAACCAAAATTCTGGAAGGTGAATAAATTCACGGCCGGGAGGGCTAAATCCATTTTATAACGACCATCAACAAATGAGGCCGGATTAACGAGATTGCCTAGCGCACCTGCATAGTTACCTCCACTGACCCCAAGATATGCCTGAGCATTGAGTTGTGCACTGATTAAAAAAGAGAAGATGATGAGTATTTTTTTCATTGTAAATTGTATTGGATAAGGTAATTACCAAGATAGGTAGTGAGTGAGTACGCATTTGCTCCGAATGCGCTTAATTGAACGGCTTGTTGCCCGTGTCGTTTTGTTTGATATAAATCTCTGCCTTGTTCGTCAAGTAAAAAAACTTGATTGCCTACGGCATCTAAAAATGCCAGAATTGTACGCTGATTGGCAGTTTTAAACGAAGTCAAATTTGTTAGTTCGATGGCTTGAATGGTTTTTTCCCAAATGCGTTGACCATCGGGATGATAAACAAATAAAGAACAATTTCTCTTGAAGATAAGCATGGTTTCTTTGCCTTTAAGGTAGCTTCCAATGCATTGAACGCCATTTGGGATACTAAATTGTTGTTGGCCAGCTGCAGTGATGACTGTTGCTTTATTTTTGATTGCTTTTACAGCAAATGCAGCATTGTTATTTCCCACCAGAACAAAGGTCGAATCTACATTAACCTTTGTAATGCTTTTTCTTTTGGCTAAGTCGATGAAATGCACTTGAGTGTCCGTTAAAACACCTACGGCGGCCCTTGAATTGGATACATAACAATGGATACTTTTGGGCGCACGGCCTACTGCAAATTGTTTTATTAATGTGCCTTGGTCGTTGTATAGCTGCACTGCAGTTCCGCCACTCACGCACACAAACTCTTTTTTGGCTTTATTTTCGATGACTTGCAACTCAGTTCCAGCATCGTGTGTAAGGCGATAAATAAGTTTGCCACTTTTATCGTAGAGTTGTGCTTCGTTGGCAAGTTGCACACAAATTAACTCCGGAAATGCCTTGATCTGATATATACTAAAAACATCTTTTTCCATGGGTTTCTCCCATTTTCGCAGGCCATTTAGATATCCAACAAGTTGATGATTTTCAGTATATGCAATGGCATTACCTCTTTGGTCAAAGGCGGCGAAATGTAGGACCCGATACCCTGGATTCATGACGAAATAGTCTCTAATGTTGTCACTGCTCTCCACAATCTGATCGCCGTATTTGGTGTAGTTGGTCTGGACTAATTGCTTGCCAAGTAAACTAATGGTTTGTTTGTGTTGGGCATCCACCCATCTGGCACTTACCTTTCTGGGCATATTTGAAAATACACGCTTGAGCTTTTGTTCATTTTGAGATAAGGTTTGTCCTAGACTTGCCGCTCCAAGTGCTTGATCAAGAAGTGCTTTGTCAGTACTTGCCAATCCAAACTGACCTAAAACTGCGACATGCCAATCTGCCGTTTCATCACTAACTAATTTGCTAAACGATAAATTGCTAAAAGTTGCTACATCTGCATTGAGCTCTTCCTTATGAAAGAATTCGTTTAGCGTTTGGATGGGGTTTGCATTATCTTTAAAGTCAAATATCACCAAACTAGCATTGTCTTTTTTAAGACACACAAAACCAGTTTTGATACTCCTATACCACGGAGTCTTTGCAAAGTGGGGGTCTTGTTGGAGTGCATAGGTTTTATCATAAAAAGTGTAGGATTGAAAAAAGTCTGGTACGATTTCGCTAAATAGTATCTTATCGTCGTGTTTACTGAGTAGTGTCCTTCTACTCGAAATTTTAGTGTAGCGGTAGAATCCTTCTTTTTTGCGGTATGTTTCAGTCAACTTGATTTGGTCTTGATCCCAACTAAACCAAGAATAACTTGATTTTGTACTCAAATTAAGCTCATAGGCTCTTGGGCTACTGAGCTCTCCTTCATAAAGGATGAGTTGATTGCCATTAAAAAAACCATGTAATTTTCCGAATTCAAATTTTTTAAGCCCACCCATTTGCAATGGAAATAAACCGTTTGCAAATAATTTACGGACTTCTTTTTGGGTCCAGTTGTTCTTTTTTTCGATGAGAATTTTGGTTTTCTTGGCACTAAAAAAAAGAGTAACTGGTTCTTTGATTGACTTATTGATCGAGTAATACAAGCTTTGATTGAGCTCTGTTGTAGTGATACGTTCGTTATTCCAATCGAGCGATTTTGGATCTTGAACAACGTAAACAGTCTGATCTGCTTTGTTGAAATAATACCTGAAATCTGTTAGGTTTTCGTTTGAAAGTAAATCGTAAGAACTAAAAAGCACCCAGCTAAGTGCCACGAACCCGAGAACTCCAAGTAATAAGCGTTGACGCATTTTTATTTTTTTCAAAGTTAATACGCAAGTTTGGGCATAATGCAGGCCTGCTCAGATGTAATCAACAGGTGGTTGTGTACATAGATGTGTTTAGTCATTAAATAATTTTGGCTGCACATCTCGAGCCAAAAGTTGAAAAGTCATTCTATGGTAGGGGCTTGGCCCTTTGGACGCAATTGCGGCTCGGTGTTCTTTTGTTGGGTAACCTTGGTTGCGATTCCAACCATAGGCCGAATGTTTTGCATGCAAATCATTCATGAGCTTATCTCTTTGTGTCTTGGCTAAAATACTTGCTGCTGCAATACTTGCAAAACGCGCATCACCTTTCACCATACAGGCATGTGGGATTTGCTCATAGGGTTTAAATCGATTCCCATCTACAAGGATGAAACCAGGGGTAATGGAAAGCTGTTGCAACGCTTTGTGCATGGCTAAAATACTCGCATTGAGAATATTGATTTGATCTATTTGTTGGTGATCAACCACCCCAATGCCGAAGGCAAGGGCCTTCTCTAAAATTTCTTCTCGCAGGCTTAAGCGCTTTTTTAAACTGAGTTGCTTTGAATCATTGAGGGCTGCAATTGGTTTTGACGGATCCAATATTACAGCGGCTGCCACCACAGGACCTGCCAAACAACCACGTCCGGCCTCATCGCATCCAGCTTCATGTTGGAAGTCTTTTTGATACTGTAAGATTAATGGATTCACACTACCAAAATATTGAAATAATTTGTAGTTTTAACCATAATTAATAAGTTTTACCATGAAAAAGCTATCGTTTCTCCTTTTGGCGCTGGTGCTAAATTTTTTAGCCTTCGGTCAAAAATCACTCACTGCCGCTGTAACTTCTAAGAAAGATTTAGCCAATGGATTGCAATCAGGTCATATTGAATTGATACTTCCGGCAGAGGTAAGTGAAGAAAATGTAACGATGTACGCAAAGTATTACACCAACATGTTTACAGTTGATTTCAATGCAGATACACATGTAGCCACCTTTCACATGCTTTCAAATGATGCCAACTCTCGACGTGTCATTTTACGATTTTTAAGTGCAAATCAAATTGTTTACGTTCAAGTTGCCGATAGTATTTTTGATTTGGGTTCTTTCTTTGACAACTATTTAAACTAGGATTCAAACGCGATGAAATACATTTATCTTTTTGCAATTGTTTTTGGACTTTCGTTAGTTGGATGTAAAACCGGAGTCGGTATTACTTACAAGCACTACGGACCAAACAATGTAGACACATCTAATGCTATTTCTTTGGATCAGATGGTGCTTGACTTTAAGAATCAACCTCAAAAAGCAGAGTTTACCTTCAAGGCGCCACTCGCTGGGGTATGTCAGAGTGCGGGTTGCTGGGTGAGTGTTCAACCAACCAGTGGCGAGTCTATTCGGGTGCGCTTTAAGGACCATTTTTTGATACCACCTGCTACGGAGTTAAACTCAATCGCTTATTTTCACGGACGCGCCTATTTTGATACGCTTTCGGTCGACTTACAAAAACATTTTCTTGAAGATGCCAAAGCGTCACAGGCTGAAATTGATCAAATTGTAGCGCCAAAAATTGAATTGAATTTTGAAGCAGATGGTGTGTGGGTTAAGAAATCTACCGCTTCAAAGTCAAATAAGTAAGAAAGGCCGAAAACGCAAAAATTATTGCGCTTAACCACCACAATCGTGCAGGCATAAGAAAAAGTGCAGCCATATTGGCTGGAATTAGCGCAATAGCCAATAAATGAAAGCGACCTTGATTCTTATTTTCTGAAATCATACATTGCAGAAGGGGTAAAGCACAAATGTAAAGGGACGTCATCTTGATGAAGGTCGGATATGTCAACAAATTCATCAAAGAGGCTTAAGCCGATAAAAATGCAATCAGGCTTACACTGTTTGAGTAATCTGTCATAAAAGCCTTTGCCATAACCAACACGATGGCCATCTGAATTGAGTGCAAGTAGGGGAACAATCACGTAATCTAGCTTACTTGCTAGTATAGTACGCCCGTCTTTAGGTTCAGGTATACCATAAGTACTAATTTCTAACTGACTTGGATGCTCGTAATGGTATAAGGTTAGGCTGTGATCAGAAAAATTTGCTTTAGATAATACGGGGTGCCCCCCTTTGAGTAAAATATCTTCTAACAATCCATAGGTAGAGATCTCCTTTTGTTGCTCTATGGGTAGAAATATGCTAACGTATTTTGCACTGAAACGAATAGAATTCAGCACAAGCGCTTGAACTTGTGCTGAAATTTTAGCTAATTCATAGGGGCTCAGCTGTGATCGCTTCGCCTTGTAATGCTTGCGAATCTCAGATTTCGTCATGTTTATAAGCGAACGCCTAATTCAGAAAGTTTTCTGTTGTCAACAACTTGAGCTTTCTTGCGTAATCCACCCATTGCTTGACCTTCAATTTGATTGGCAAGGGCTTGCTTGAGTTGATCTTTTTCTGCTTGATAATTTGATGTAGCAGGTGCTTTGGTTGTGTTTTTCAATTGGATAACATAAACACCCGTCTCCCCTTTAAGTGGAAGCGTACGTTGACCTTTTTTAAGGGCTCCCGAAAATAAATTTCCGATGATCGTTGGTTCATATCCGGCATTTGAAATTTGTGGATTACCAAACGTAATCTCTGCATCGATAACTGGTGTATTGAATCGCTTTGATAAATCTTTAAGGGATTTGCCCGCCATTTGATTCATGAATCTTTTGGCTTTCTTCTCTTGGCGCAATTCACGTTCCATTTGTGCTCTAACGTTCTCAAACAAAGGCGTACCTTCAGCTCGGATTGCACTTACCATGGCAATGACATATTTTTCTTTATCTCTGATTGGAGAAAGTGTCATGGAACCTACCACAACATCCTCGGCATAGGCCATTTCTAATAAGCGATCTCTGGCCATAGTAGTGGTAAAGCCATAAACTTTTGGGGCTTTATCTTCAATTTGAACCACACGAGAAACGTAGTTGGCATTGGCAACAATGGTGTCAAATAGGTTGGATTTTTTGAATGGATCCTCTTCTTTTGATATTTTGCGATCTAGTTTCATCAATAAGCCATTGACTTCGCTTTCCATGTTTGCAACGGTTTCATCTGAAGGTTTGAAAGTGAGGCTAATAGAGGCAAGCAACGGAAACTTAGAGGCAGAACGCTCAAGTACTTCCATAATGTGGTATCCAAAATCTGTTTTAACCACCCCGATTTTACCAATTGGAGCAGTAGCACAATAGCCACCAAATTCTTTTACCATGTCTCCTTCAAGGAAATCTTCATAAACACCACCTTTGTCTTTTGATCCTGGATCTTCGGAGTATTTTTTTGTAATTTCATCCCAGTTGGCATCATTGAGTAATGCTGCAAGGCTATCTGCCGTTTTCTTTTTAGCAGCAAGTACTTTTTCATCAGTTGAATTATTTGTAGCAATCAAGATATGTCTCGCTTTTAAGCTTGCAGGGGTGAAGCCAATCACTTTTGAAAGCACCATTTTTTCCTTTGATGCATAAGGCCCCACTAACTGACCCAAGGCAGCTGTCTTGAAAATGGTATCTAAACTCATTGGATAAGTTTGGTAGCGATCAGCCTTTGGGTGGCCCTCTGGCACCCCAGTAGCACGTTTGTCACTAAAATAAATTGGGGTTTCGCTGTTTTTTGCAATATAAAGCGAATCATTGGTTGCAGCTGAAAAACCACTACGCAATGAATTTATCTTGGCGGTAAAGACATTTGAATCTGCTTTTGATGGTTGAATATTTACATCAAACATCTTTACATCACGACTTGCATTGCGAACCAAGTACTTTTTATCGTCTTTGTGCGTATCGTAGTAGGCTTTGAGTTCGCTCTCAGAAATTTTGATGTCCGCGTCTGCAATGTCTGTATATCGACGAACTACAAAAGAAATAGATTTTTTCTCGTTATTGGCAAGGTATTGGTCTTTGGCCTCGAGATCTGTGACAAAAACACCTTGTTTGATAAGTCCGAAATACTTTTCTGTTTTGCGACGATCTGTATGATATGCCTTGAAACCGTTCCATTGATCAATGGCTTGTTGTTCTTTTGATTTTTTGAGATTGTCAAGGGTGGCTTTCAATTTTACTCGGCCATTTTCAATGGATTGAGGTGTTTGAATTCCAGTGAGTGAATCCGTAAAAAATTGGTTTAAATCGGGCAATACTCCGAATCCGTCTTTGGCCATCCAGTAGGCATCTAGTTCGCGTTCAGTTACGCTAATGCCTAGTTTTTCGTATTCTTTACTTAAGATTGTTGAATCTACCATGAAATTCCAAGCTTTATCTGTAGAAGCTTCCATGTCTGCATCGGTAAATTCTTTTCCATTTTGCATGGCCTGATTGCGCTCTTGTTCTTGAAATTTTGCACTTGCAACACTGTAACTTGCAGGGTCCACTTTTTCTCCATATACCAGACCTATTCCGTATTCGCCTTCACCGATTCCAAATAAATTTTGATAATCGTTGAGAATGAATGCTAACAAGGCTACACCGATCATTGCAACGAGTAGCCCAGATTTTGAGCGTATTTTACCTATTAATGCCATTTGTATTCAAATTTAAGATTGCGAATATATGAAGATTTGAGCAGAGCCCCAAGTATTCTTTCACAAAAAAGGAGGTCTACAGACCTCCTTCTTTTGATGGACTTTTTTCAGTTGTCGGAACCGGCTTTGGTGCTGGTTCGGTTGTGGTTGGTTTCGGAGTTGATTTCGGCGCCGGCGTGGTTGGTTTAGGCGCTGGTTTTGGTGCGGTTGTGGTTGGTTTGGGCGTTGGTTTTGGTGCCGGCGTGGTTGGTTTGGGCGTTGGTTTTGGTGCCGGCGTGGTTGGTTTGGGAGCCGGCGTGGTTGGAGCCGGCGTGGTTGGTTTTGGTGCCGGTGGTGTATTGACCTTACTTGGGGATCCTAAATTATCATCTTTACCCGATGGCTGTTTGCTGCCATTTGGATTGACAATCATGCCCTCACCGCTGTTTTGATCAAAGGTGATGAGGTAAGTATCTGTAGTTGTACCACAATCATTAGTTACGGTTAACACCAAGCTATTGAGTCCTGGTTGAAGGCTTACTTCTGCAAGAATATTACCAAGGTTATTGCTGAATCCATTCAATTGTTCACCATTCATACTGAAGGTAATCGTCATATTAGCCGTATAATTCACGATCTGAACATTGTAAGTAAAAATTGATTGCCCCGTGATGCTATTGTTAGCGAACTCCATTTGCTGAATGACACTTGGTGGGCTGCAAGGCTCGTATCTAATTTCACGAACTTCTGTATCGCTACCACAAGTATTGGTTGCGGTTATAGTAATATTATTGATGCCTGCTTGTAGTTGCATCGGTACACTCAATTGATTTGCGCTCAGTGTAGCCCCGTAAATTTGAAGGCCATTGTTGAGTACTTGTATGCCATTTATGTTGGAAATTTGGCTGACTGTGGCCGTTAATATAACCGCAGGATTACTTTGCCCAAATAATCCAGCAGCAGGGCTTGTAATGTCAACACTTGGTTGAACACAAGGGGAGGTGTAAGCATATTGTACAGATTCAGTACCCATTCCACAATTGTTCTGAGCAGAAACTTTGATATTATTTGAACCGTCTTGGAGTTGGATCGTAGCGCTTAGGTTGCCATTACTAAAGTTGAATGGGTGCACTTGGTTATTAACCAACAAGTTAACATTTTGAGAATTACTGATGTTACTTACCGTTGCTGAAAATTGGAGCGTTGGATTGGTAAGAGAACCAGCCGCCTGAGCAAAGGAAATTTGAGGCGCAGCGCACGGAACATAATTTATATTGAGCGTTACATTTGCTCTATCGCAACTATTTTGACCTTGCAGAACAATAATATTTGGTCCAGGTTGAAGATTTAAAGCCGCAGTTAGGGATTGATTTTGCAACGAAAAAGGCTGTCCTGTTTGACCATTCAATGAGACACTGATTTGGCTGCTATTGAGGGCAGTCACTTGAGCACTCAAAGAAAGGGCAGAAGAGGCAACTGTAGTGCCATTCAAATCACCATTGTTCAGTGTAATCATTGGTGCAATACAAGGCAGATAGTTGAAGTTCCATATGTGCTGTGCCGAACCGCAATCATTGCTCGTACTCAAGGTTATTGTGTTATTGCCATTGAGTAAAGAAAGTGTAGCTTGGAGAGAGCCATTCACAAAATTAAAACCGATGGCATTGCCATTTTGGAGTAGGCTGATTTGATTGGCGTTATTAATTCCAGAAACTTGGGCATTAATGGTGGCGGTTTGTGTGGCAGTTTGATTGCTTGTACTTGGATTTGTATTTAAAATTTGAGGAGGCGTACAGGGGTTGTAAGTGATATTCCAAAGCTCTATATCTGAACCGCAATCGTTATTGGCAACCAAAGAAATGGAATTAAGGCCTTCCTGTAGCGTTAAATTGGCAATGAGTTGGTTGTTATTAAAAGAATATTGCACTGTTTGCCCATTTAATTTGAACTGAATTTGGTTGGCGAAAGTATTGGAAATGCTTGCAGTGAAAGTAACTGTTTGGTTAGCGGTACTTGCACCATTCGGTATGGCGCTAAGAACAGCGATTTGTGGAGCCTGACACTGTACATAATTGATCACAACAGATTCAAGGTCATTGCCACAGGCATTTGTTGCTTGAAGTGTGATGGTATTGGCACCCGGTATTAAATTGATCGTGCTAGTAACAATATTGTTATTTAAATTGTACGGTACATTGGCCCCATTTAATTTCAAAACAATGGATGAGCTTGCCGATGTATTGACTAAACTTGCCTTGAAATTGAAGGCGGCATTGTTGGTTGATGTCCCACTTGCTGTAGGGTGAAGGAGTGTGATCTCTGGTGACTGGCAATTTTCAAAGCGTACAAAAATGGTTTTAGAGGCTTGGCCACAAGATCTTGAGGCTGAAAGCACGATTTGATTAAGTCCTGGTTGCAGATTGATCGTTGCATTGAGAAGGCTATTGGCACTATACAAAAACCCAATTGTTTGTCCATTGTTGGTTATACTAATGCCATTTTGATTGGGCATATTGAGAAGCGTTGCCGAAAGGTTCAAATTGCTATTCGTTACTACAAGCGGGCTTGTGACACTTGTATTATTGAGGTTATTTTGGAGGTTGATAATCGGAGCTTGACAATCTTCATAGTTGTAAGAGAAACTTTCCACATCCGATCCGCAATCATTTGAAGCAATGATGGTAATGGCATTGGTGCCGTTGAGTAATTGGGTGTTTAATTCGAGTTGCCCATTGGTAGCATTAAAAGTGAAATTGGTTTGCTCAACCCCATTGAATATTATTTTAATATTATTGCGGTTGGTGACATTTACAGCAGTTGCACGGAGTCGTAACCCGACATTATTCAATGTGGTATTTGCAGCAGGGCTAGTAATGGTAATGATAGGGGCGGTACAATTCTGATAATTGATTGAGCTGTTGATTTGATCCGTGCCACAAATATTGGAATAGCTTATTTGGAAGGTATTCATACCGGGGCTAAGCTGTAAATTGGCTGAAATTGTTTTGCCCGTTTTGGTATAATTGATTGGATTGTTGTTGTGCAATACAATCACTTGCCCACCATTATGGCTGCCGTTAATATTTGCTTGAATAGTGTAGTTGGCCAAATTTGTTGTAGCGCCTGGCGCATTGGGTTGGATCCAACTTAACTGTGGGCTTTGACAATCATCATAAAAGAGGTTGATTTGATCAGAGGCCGAACCACAAGCATTGCTTGCTGTTATTTGGATTATATTATTCCCAGGCACTAAGGTAATGATGCGTTGTAACAAGCCATTATTTGAATTGAAAGCAGCGCCATTCACAGACATATTGTTATGTAGAATTTGAATTTGATTGGCATTCAAAGAGCCACTAAGCGTTGCTGTTAAATTATAACTCGACTCATGAATCGTGGAATTCGCGTTGCTAGACTCAATGATCTGCACAGTTGGCAATTGGCAATTTACTTGCTCAATTTGGAATACTTGCGTTTTACTTCCACAGGCATTTTGCGCTACTAGTTGAATGGTATTCATGCCTGGCATCAAGGCAATGGTAGCCTCTAAACGTCCTGTTTGGGCATTGAAATTGAATGGCAAGGCTTGCCCTAGACTATTTGTGAGCTGAATATTCTGAGCATTATTGACATTGGCTATATCATAACGTAGCAAGATGCTTGACACTGAAACGCTAGACTGTGGCTGACCAACCATACTGATCACAGGACTAGGGCAATTTTGCGTGTAGTTATTAATGTTTCCAACAGTGTTATTTTCGCGGATTGGCTCAGTTTGTTGGCCTGCATTACCTTTGAAATGAAATTGAATGAACCCTGAAGTGTAATGATACCAGTCGTTTTTAATACGAGGATTATAATCATACATTGCAACAGGTGCCAAACCATCAAATTGATCGCCCACAGTGAAAGTAGTTTTGTGTTCAACCCCAATACTTACACGACCTTTGTGATAGGCGAGTCCAAAGCCAAGGCTCGGCATCCAATTTACCGCCCAGTCATTATTTTGCAGGCCATCCAGGCGGGTCTCGTAAATACCATCCAAGGTACCAATAAGCTGTGTGTTTATATTTTGACTTGGGTCGAGGGAATTATAGTCATAAATACCAAGGGTATCAAAGGCATCGGTCCAAGTTTGCTGCCAAGTAAGACCAATTCCGCCAAAAATATAAGGGTCTAAACCAGTGCGCTCGCGTAAGCTCGCTGCATGTAGCACCAATTCTAGATCAAGTTCTCGGACATCAGACCTGAAATTATGCACATAGGAGTTGTTGCCAATAAGGTAACTAGACAATACCGGATTCACATAATCGGTCAGAGTAGCGATGCTTTGGTCTTGCCCATACCACTGACCACTTAAAAAGCGCCCGCGTAAATCAAAAGACACGCGCTGCCCATAATCATAGTTGTAGGATCTTCCTAAGGTAAGTCCCCATCCGTTGTAGCGTTCAAAATCTATGTCTGTACTGTGCCAAGTGCCACCATAGTTGAATCCCCAAAACCATTTGGAGCTTGAGTAATTCACATTTTGTGCAGAGACTTTAAAAAGGCACAGAGCAAAAAGGAGCAGAGCGTATATTTTTTTCATAGGGATAGTTTCTGAATGGAGTATAAATTTTATGCCAAATTTCTTAAAAATTAACAGTTTAAGAAAAATTTAACGAATATCCGAAGGTCATTGAAAGTAAGAATAACTCGTAAAACGCAAGATGCGCATCTGATTTTTGGCAATGTCTTTGATAATCAAGGAACCCAAAAATCCAGTTTTATAATCGTAAATAATTTGAAAATCAGTATGAAAAGTATCGTTATGATAGAGATGCATTTCTATTAGATTACCCCACTGATCATAGTGGTAACGCCATATTTCAACCGGTGAAATGGAATCATTTTTACTGATACTTCTAACTGCTAACAGCCCGTTTTCATTGTATTTAAAAGTTTCCGTTTCTGTTCGATCCGATATTCTGTAATAACGTACAATTTGAAAAGGCAGACTGTCTTTATCGAAAGTAGTATTGACTTGTAAATAGGGCTTATAGTAATTATTGTAGCGGGTGTAATCAAATTTAGAATTGAGGTGGTATGTAAATGTTTCGGTTCTCATTTTAATCGATGAGAGTAAGCTATCATGCCTATGATCGTATTGGTCTTTAAAAATAGCAATGCTGATGACTCTTTTTGTGGAATCATAGGTATAATGTTCTGACATTGTACCGCCATAGGCTGCAAAACGGTGCAATCCTATCAAGCCATTATCCAAATAGGAATAGTAGTGAAAGAGACTGTCTTTATAGGATCCTTTTTGAATGATTTCCATGCTCTTTATGAGTTGACCCTTGCTATTGAATTGGTATTCAAAAGAATCATTGCTTGGTTTAAAAGCATCGTCCCCATTTTTATAAGTATAGAAACCTTTAATACTTTGAATTTTTGCCTCAGCGATCAGATTTTCATTGAAAAATGGTTCCTCGCCAAGGGCCTCACCCCTTTGATTTAAGATAAACTGAGCTGTGATGATATTAGGCCAAAGTAGCCCACAAAAAAAAATCCCGATGCTTAGTTTCACTTAAAGCAAATTTGCTAACACACTTTTCCAACTCGCTTTGGCTGAAATTACAGCCTCAAGCTGATCAACAAAAATACGCTCTTGATGCATGGTGTCGCGGTCTCGTATGGTTACGGTGTTGTCTTCGAGTGTTTGGTGATCAACGGTTATGGAGAAAGGCGTTCCGATGGCGTCTTGTCTGCGGTAACGCTTGCCAATGGAATCTTTTTCGTCGTATTGCATGCTGTATTCAAGCTGTAATGATGCCATAATTTCTCTGGCTTTTTCAGGCAGACCATCTTTTTTAATTAATGGTAAGATAGCCGCTTTGTATGGAGCTAGCACCGCTGGAATTTTTAAAACTGTTCGTGCAGAACCATCTTCTAAGGTTTCTTCTTGGTAGGCAGCGCTCAGTACAGCCAAGAACATTCTATCCAAACCAACTGAAGTTTCCACAACATAAGGCACGTAACTTTGGTTGAGCTCTGGATCAAAAAATTGAAGTTTTTTTCCTGAGTGCTGCTCGTGTTGTTTGAGGTCAAAATCTGTCCTAGAATGTATGCCTTCGAGTTCTTTGAAACCCATCGGAAAGTTGTATTCGATATCACAGGCAGCATTGGCATAATGCGCCAATTTGAGGTGGTCATGAAAACGATAAAGTTGATCGCCAAGGCCAAGATTTTTGTGCCATTTGGTACGAAGATCTTTCCAGTACTCATACCATTTCATTTCTTCTCCGGGCCGGACAAAAAATTGCATTTCCATTTGCTCGAATTCGCGCATGCGAAAAATAAACTGTCTTGCTACAATTTCATTTCGAAAGGCTTTCCCGATTTGGGCAATTCCAAAGGGGATTTTCATGCGCCCTGACTTTTGTACATTTAAGAAATTAACAAAAATTCCTTGTGCAGTTTCGGGACGCAGATAAATTGTGCTGGCATCTCCGGCAACAGACCCGAGTTCAGTTGAGAACATCAAATTGAATTGGCGCACTTCAGTCCAGTTTTTGGAACCAGAAATAGGGCAAACGATTTCTAGATCAATAATGAGTTGGCGCACGCCTTCTAGGTCATTTTGCTCTAGAGCGTTTTTCATACGCTCCTCAATTTGTTCAATTTTTTCTTGATTGCGCAATACATTGGGGTTGGTTGCCCTGAATTGAGTAGCGTCAAAAGCATCGCCAAAACGTTTTTGCCCTTTTTCTACTTCCTTTTCAATTTTTTGGCGCAATTTTTCGATATGCTCTTCGAGCAAGACATCGGCACGGTAACGTTTTTTTGAATCTTTGTTGTCAATGAGTGGATCATTAAAGGCATCTACATGGCCTGAAGCCTTCCATGTCGTTGGGTGCATAAAAATGGCAGCATCTAGCCCAACGATGTTCTCATGGAGCTGAACCATGGCCTTCCACCAATAGGTTTTGATATTGTTTTTGAGTTCGGCACCTAACTGACCATAGTCATAGGTGGCTGCGAGTCCGTCGTATATTTCTGACGACGGAAATACAAATCCGTATTCTTTGGCATGTGAGATCAGGTCTTTGAGGCGGTCTTTTTGTGCTTCCATAGCTGCAAAGATACGAAAAGCACTATTTTTACTCCATGATTTTTTATCTCAACCAAAAGCAATTTATCGATACGAGTAAGCCACTCGATATTTCAATGTCTCTGCGTGCAGCCTCAGATAATCCGAGGGCGTGGTATGTAGATGCACCGCGCATAGAGCCTGTTAGAGCTAACGGATTTGTTGGTAGTGTATTAGAAGGAGGCGCGGTTAATTTTAGGGATATTTATTTCAACCCTCATGGCCACGGTACTCATACGGAGTCTTATGGCCACATCAGTGAACAGATTTACTCTGTCAATGAGGTGTTTGATCGTTATTTTTTCAAAGCAAGCCTTCTTAGTGTTGAACCTCGGGTACTTGACAACGGAGATCGTGTGATTTTTGCCGATCAGTTAGCCCCCTTGTTAAATTCAGAATTTACAGAGGCCGTTGTGATTCGCACCTTGCCCAATTACCAAACTAAATTATCTGCCAATTATTCCGGTACCAATCCGTGTTATTTTGATGTGGGAGTAGTGGCCTTGCTCGATCAATTACAAACCAAGCATTTTTTGGTAGACACGCCATCAGTTGACCGCGAAGAAGACAACGGAGAATTGGCTTTTCATCATGCATTTTGGAACGTGCCAGCTGCCCCCATAAAAGACCGCAGTATTACGGAATTGATTTTTGTTGCGGATGAAATTGCTGATGGAGGCTATTTACTGGAATTACAGTTGGCACATTTTCAGAATGATGCCAGCCCAAGCAGGCCATTGTTGTATGCGATAAACGAAAAAAAGGACTGACGAATCAGCCCTTTTCCTAGTAGTAGACAAAACTGTCTGAGTGGTACATTTTTATAATAAGGACAGGAACTTCTTATACATATTCCTTTCGGACGTTGACAAAAACTATTAAACTCTTATCAAACTAGAAAATGAAACTGCCTCTCCAAGCAGTTTGTCAGCTGCTATGAACAAGAAGTTACCTGTTTCTCTCCTTATTTCAGAACTAACTTAAGTGGAATATTTTGATTGTAGCGTGGCAAATGAATATCTTGGTAGCGCCGCTGAATATTGCCTAAATTATAATGAATATTTATCCTGTGATGGGTTCAATCAAAAAATAAACGACCGTTGATCCATTCGGGGTCGAGGGTGGCATGATTGCGTCTGTAGAAGTTAAGTGCAGTGTGGTTCCAATCTAAAACCTGCCAATCCATGCGCTTGACGCCCATTGCCTTGGCAATAGAAACCACCTCATCAAACAAGGCTTGGCCATAACCCTTCTTGCGTTCAGTTTCTTGCACATAGAAATCCTCGAGGTATAAACAACGCCCTTTCCAAGTGGAGTAGGAAATATAATATAGTGCAAAACCAACAACATTTCCAGATGGGTTCTCGGCAACCAAGGCCTTGCAGATTTCATCTTGGAATAAATCAATGTGCAGCTGTGCAGGGGTATTGATCACTTGTTCAGGTGCTCGCTCAAAGGAGGCCAACTCTTGAATGAGGCTAAAAATGGCGTCAATGTCTTGAGGAAGGGCTGTACGAATCATCGTAATTCTGAACTATTTTAGGCCATTGAGATCAAAACGTAGCGTCACCCCAGTTTTGAGGTTTCCGGTCGGGTAGCTCAATGATACTTTTGGCGTGTTGATGAACTGCTCATAGTAGAAAATGGCACTGAGATACTCGTTGAGTTTATAATTGGCATCTAGTTTGAAACTCACGGTTGTTTGTCCGGCAGTAGCCATGTTGGTGTTTTCAACCACTTTGCGAATAACCGTTGCATTGTCACGGAACGAGAAATTCACATTGATCAGTAGATCGCTGGCATCAACGCTGCGTACCAATTTCAATTTTGGAACATTTACCACGGTACCAACTACAATTTCTTGGCCAAGGGTTTCCGTGACTTGGTTATTGTTGAGAGAAAGGGTTGCTTGGCGGTCTTTTTTGTATTCAAAGTTCGTTGTGATGTTTTTGCCGCCAATTTTCCAGGTTGCCAACATACCTATGAGTGGAGAGAAGCGCTCTGTGATGGTGATGTTCTGCACCTGCATTGAGGCAATATAGTTGTTATTGAGATCAAAGGCAGTTGGCGAGCCATTGGCATCGAGTGTGGCATTGAGGTTGGTTTGCATGCCGTTGACAGACACCGATGAACTATAACCGTGGTTGAGTTTAAAAGACTTGACCACATCTTTGGCAAAGGCAAACTTGCTGAGGCCTGCATAGTTGATAGTCCAGTTTGGCAATGGCATATTGTTTCTTGGATTGATTGTTTTGTTATTCACGGCTGAATTGGTATAGGCCGTTAAGAAGGATCCAATCAATACTTCTTGTTGGGTAATAGAATATCCATCAAAATAGCCATTTGGCAGTGAACTAGAGTTTGCATTAGAGCTGCCAATGAGTTGTGAAACTTGCTGGCCATTGCTAATCATTTGTTGGAATATAGGCGAACGGAAAGAGCTGTCCATTTGGGCAAAGGCGGTCCCCCAAGAAATGGTGGTGTAGGTGAGGGTACTGCTCTGAAATCTGCTCTGATTTTCGAACTGTGCGGTGCCAGGGTTCCAACGGAAGAATTCACCGGCTTGTGTGCTGTAGTTTCTAGACAGATTGAGGTTGATATTGAGGTCTTTGAATGGTTCGAGCGTTGCTTTGAGTTGTAAGTTAGCCGTATGATTGGTCATGAATTGCTTGTTGAGGTTCTCATTGAAAACCAACCAATTGTTGTCGCGGGCATATTCACCAACGTGGTATCCGGTTTCTCGGCCAAATACATCGTATGCTTGCTTCCCAAAAACAAAAGGAGTCAGCCCCAAAGTGGATGCATTCATCCCTAAGACACTGGATTCCTGGTTGAAGCCTGGAAGCATAGTACCATCAGAAAGGGTATAATTACCCGAAATACTGCGAACGCTCATTGCCAATCGAGCAAGGGTCCCCAAAACAGGGTTGATTGGTTCATTTTCTTTGGCCTTGCGTTCCTCTTCTTTGGCTTGCTTGCGTTCGAATCGGGCCAATTGCCGTTCATATTCCTTGCGTTCCTTGTCGGTCATTTCCTCAAGCGGTTTTTTAGGCTTGAATTCTGGTTTTTTTGGAGGGCCGCCGCGGTTAGGTTGCCCGCCTCTGATACCCGACTTGGCAGCTGTAGACCTGACACCCCTGCCATCGGCCAAAACGCGCTTGAAATAGGGCACTTTGTTATATAGCGTCACCAAATTTCCTTGGGCGGTCATGTTGATAGAACGTGAATTTTGAATGGTATTGCCAAATTCAGCTTGCCCTAGTGGGGCCCGTTGCCAATTGTAGGTTCCAGAGTATTTCACGTTAGAGGAAAGCCATGAAGTAATTGGTAGTTTGTCAAGAGGAAGGGTATAACTCAAGGAGTAGTTGTGGGTGTAGTCCATGGTACGCCCAAAAGTGTTCATTTGTGAGCGAATGGTATCTAGGAATTCTTGATAACCTTCTGGGTTGGTACGGCGGTCAACGCCATGGTTGCCTTCTTCGAAGATGGAGTGGTTATTGGCAGTAAAAGTAGTTTTGAATGATTTGGTGAGGTCGTAACCTACTTGGTAATTACGGTTCCAGTCAAAGCGCTTCAAATAAATAGGGTCGAAGTTATAGTCTGGTACAATAATGTTGCGCACTTGTCTTTCATTGTAAATGCGCGAGTAATCATTGGTAAAGGTGATATTTTTAGGAAGATAGAACAGATTGAAATCTTTGATGGGTTTCAACCACGGACTTTTTTGAGCTGGTTGCCATTTTTTAAAGGGTTCCCAGGGTTTGCCCGCAAAGGTATAATTATAATTGAGGGCGCCTGTCCAGGTACGCGTCATGTCAGATTTGATATTGAAATCTCTTTTGACATTTTCAGCAAATGCATAGGTAGCAGACCAATTTGACACGCTCCAGAATTGCGGCTTGGTTCCAGCTTTGGCCTCTTTGCGAACGTTGGTAAAATTATACGAACGGCGCTCTGTAAAATCTTGCCCTAAACGCATGCGTTCTTTGCGTGTGGCTATATCGTAATTAGAAAGTTTGATGTCCGGATTGAAAGGGTCATATTCTGGATTGACGACGCCGATAGAATAACCATAGTAGAAGGGTAAGGAAACTCGGGCTTGCTTGCCAAAGAACTGCCCGAGTTGCATGGTAGTGCTGATATCAGCGCCCATGCGTTGGTTTCTTTGGCGATCTTGTACGCGGCTGTCAATAGCTCCCCAATTGATACCCGAGTAGTTACCAGCTGCCTGAACGGTGGCAAAATCTGCAAGCTGCAATTGCATTTGCCCTACAGCAGCAGAACCGCCGTCACTCACAAAGTCTGTGAGTCGCATTTCATTTACCCAAACATTGACACATTCCGCCTCACCGTTGTCCGGACCCCAGGTATTGTTTGGGTCAGATTTCGATGGATTGCGCACCCCAATCATTATGGTCTTGATGCCTTGTAAGTTAGGACTTCCTTTTACTTTAATGTGATTGGCAGGAAAGTTTGGATCTTGGGTTTGGTATTCAACAATGCTCGAAACACCCGGCACGCCTTGCTCTAGTTTGGCGTTTCGTTCCATTTTTAAATCCAGAAGTTTGTCAAACTCAATCTCAATATTGTTGTCACTTGGCCAAATGAGATCGGGGTTGGAGATGTCCCAATCGGTTACTTTCATGGGGAGTTCATACTCATAGTAGTTATCTACGTAGTCTGTACCGAGGCGCACAAAGAGGGTAAGTTCGTTGTCTTTGAGTTGGTTTTGCACTACTGATTCAGCATGCACAAACATTTTGAGTTTTTTGTAGGTGCGCACATCGAATTGAACGTTTCTGTAGGCCGCCCGAGCATCGCCGTCTTGCAAGTTGCATACCTCAAGTACCAAAGACTGTTCATTCATTTGGCGTTGGTATACTTGTGAAGGGTCAATTTCACGTACTATTCCTGGTGGCACTACATAATTGATAGGCTGGCGCTGCGCGTTTTCTTCAATATTGAGAGCGGCGATGTTGAATTGTGTCAGGTTAGGGTCAGTTTGAACACTCATGCCCGGTTGGGTCAGGTCTTGGAAGTAGCGACGCCATTCGCCACGAACAAATTCAAGTCTGGCAAAACGCAATACAACTGGTTCATCAAAACCTTTTAAATACATGCGCATAAAGCGAATAGAACGAAAATCTTGGATGCCATTGACACGTTTTTCAAAGTCGCGGATCGGCACCTTGAATTGATACCAGGTTTCTGTTTTGGTACCGTTCTGATAAACTTGCTTATTGGTAATGAAATTGCTGCCAACATTTTGCATATCTGAAGGTCTCAAACTCACTTTATACTGAAAATAAGCTTCAGATTCAGAGAGGTTGTTGTCTTGGTTGATGTCCTCGATATCCGGAAAGTTTGAAGCAATTGTAGGGTAACCCAAGGCATTGGCGGTGTCAGACATTTGTGTGGTAGGCGAGTTGCCCTGCATACCATTGTATCGTTTGTAGCGCTCCAGGATATTGAGTTGTGCTTGATCGTAGTTATCGTCAAGGTAATAATTGTAGTCGTCAGTAGAAGGATCGGCGATCATGCGTGCTTTGGCCGTTGGACTCAAGGTATTGTTATTTTGAACCCAAGTGACGTAAGAGGCATAGCTTTGTGCTTCGTCGGTGTTGTCCCAGCCGTCAAGACCAACGTCTTGCTTGATGCGTGCTTCAGGGTCATTGGCAAAGGCATTGACCACCACTTGTTGTGTGGACACCCGACCCCAAAGGGTGGTATCAATGTTGTCTAAAAGAACTGGGTCAGTATTTGCAGGTAAGCCGTGCTCAAAGCTTTTACGACTGTCTGGCAAGATATCTTCGGAGATGTTACCGAGGTTAAAATATAAATCTCCGCCCGTCATTGGGGAGTTAGGATTCTCATTTTCGGCATCTTCATTGAATGGGTCGAGCAACCAAAATTGGATAAATTCAATGTTGGCTAATTCAAAGTCATTGGTGCTAAGACCACGCATGATGCCACCCCAACGGTCTTCTGGATTGGTGAAGCGCCCTAGTGAATCTACGGTTGCAGTAGTGTCATAATTATACATACCGCGCTCCGTTGGATAATAAGCCAAGTCTAGCACATTGATGTTTGTAATGGCCCCATATTGTAGTTGCAGATTTGGGAAAATATCGGTCATTTGAATCAGACGCATCCGACTGTCGTAGAGCATGGTAGGATCTTGCTTGATGTGCGCTGGCGTTAGTTGGTTGCTTTGGTAAAATACAGGATCAATGGTATACCAAGCCAGGTTTGCCCGCTTGTATCCGGCACTGAGGTCTTTTTTAGCCGCCTCCGGAAACAAATCAGGTTGCCCCTGAGGCACCGAAGCCAATCGCCATGCGGCAATGCTTTTTAAATCTATAGCGCTCTGTGAAGCTTCAAAGTCATCGATATACGAGGTTCCTTCTTTATTGATGGCTCTCGGTTGCCCGGGTTTAAGTGTGGCAATTTCTCCAGACATAGAAAGCGTTGACATCGTGTTGGTCGATATAACGGGAAGGAGGTCCACCAATTTGGTGAGCATTGGCACGTTAGTTCTGAAGGCAAAATCGGCACCCAATACATTGTTCTTAAACGGTTCGCTCCCGAAGTCTACTTTTTGGGTAACTGGGCGTTCCATCATGCGCAACCAGGTTGCGCCCACTTTGAAATTCTCATTGATTCTGTATTGGTAGCGTCCACCGATCATGGAACGTGCCTGAAAACCAAAAACTGAATTGGATTCAATGGAAATTTTTATTGGAGTGTTGGACTCTAAAATACCAGTATTGAGGATTTTTACCCGACTAAATGCATAATCAACCGTATAGTCTACCCCTTCTACCAAGCGCATGCCCCCGGCAGTAACGACCACGGCTCCTTGTGGGATATTCATCACATTGAGTGGAATTTCAGAAGAGATCGATGATTGAAATTCTCCTTTGAAAACAAAGCGGTTTTTACTTGGAATTTGCTGGGCCGCCGTTTTTGTTGAATCGTAGAGTTCGGTATAAGAAAGTTGGTCCACATATAGGGCTGGAACACCAGCATCTGTTAGTTTCTGGGCCAATGTTTTGCCAAAGGGTTCAACGGTCGTAAAGAAGATTCTGCCATTTTTACGGTTAATTGTACCTCCGTTGTCAATTTTGTTGCCAACAATATTGAATGGGGCAAAATCAAAAACACCATCCGAGAAAGGTTGGTTGTTTTGATTGATTTTGTCCATATCGAGTAAGGTGACAATTTGTTTTTTGTCTATGCCATCAAAGGGTAAAAATGGCTGCAGTACCGATGTTTCGCGGTTGTTGTAGTAAATATCAATCTTGAAGCCAAGCTGATCTACCTGATAGGCACCTATCGAGTAGACGTTTTTCATCATGAGATCCCAGATTTTATTTTTGGGGTTGGTGATGGTAGGCTTGATTAATTTTAGAATGAGTGCTTGCTGACCACTTGCCCCATCTGTCGAAAATTCCCCAACTTGATAGGTTTCTCCACGATAGGTATATTCATAGGCTACAGCCAAAACTTCGTCGTTGTTGAGCGCAGTATTCAAGGAGATATAACCAAGAAGTGCATTGTATGTATATTCGTTTTCATTGAGCTTTCTTGCATTCTCTACCTTCTCGTAGTCAACGGCTTGGTTGAAGGGCCCAGGAGCGTTGACTTGTGAGCTCAATGCCAATACCGCATTAGAAAACCCGCGAACCAGTGGTTGATCTGCAGCCCAATCATAAAGACCATTGGCTTGGTTGTCTGGGAGTTCAGAGCTTGCATAAGTACCAGGATTCCCTTGGCAATTGCTTGCTTTGGCTTCGCCTAGATCTGAAAAGGCAACGATGTTGCGGGTGTTTTCTGTAATACTACTGCGATTGGTTACCCAAACCTCAATACGGGTAATATAGGTGGTAGAATTTACCACTGGCAAGGTTGCCATCGCAGTATCATAATGCTGCTGATGATACAGGTTCAAGAAATAGTGTCGATTGGCCTCGTAGTTGTCTGCGGTGATTTCAAATTTTTGTACTTGGGCCTTTCCTGTTACATTGATTTCGGTGCGTTTGCCCTTGGATTGTGCTAGAATAAAATCAAAGGTTGAGCGTCCAAATTTGAGTTGTGTTTTGAAGCCAAACAAAGTTTGGGAACTAGGAATAAGTGTGGTTGGTAATTCTAAGGAAACCTGGCCTAATGCAATTTTTTGTAAGATATCGTCTTCTTTCCCTGTACGCTCTAATTTGGAAATATTTTCAAAGTCAAAATTTGCACGGGTGTTGTACTTCAAATTTACCTTCATGTTCGTACCGATTTGGCCGGTAATGTCCATGTTGATGTTCTGATTGAAGTCAAAGCGGGTAATTTTGCGCTGGCGCATGGGTAAAATAGGGTTGTCTACCCTAGAATGATTGGCACCTAAAGAGATTTCTAAATTACCCCCGGGTGTAATCGTAATTTCATCTGATCCAAAGAAACTTTCAAAGGCCTTAGAGCCTATTTTAATCGGCAGCGCAAAGGTTCGGTTTTCAGCACTTTCTTCAGCAACAATTTCTTTCCAATCTAGGCTAAAACTTTTCTTCTCTTCGTATTGTAAATACTCTTCGAGCGTCATGGCCTGTGGTGCGCGAAAGTAGGTGTCTTTACCCATGACATCTCTAAAGACAAAGGTGCCGGTTTGTGGGTCGTAGACTATTGTCTCATTGAGATTGGTAGGGTCGCCGAGGTCAAAACTTTGGGGTAAATTTTGAAATGGGTTGAGTGGGTTGATGATAGGAAAAGGCAGGGTAGGCGTTTGAGCAGTTGCATGCCCCAGCATACATATGACTAGAAACAGCAGAAAGCCAAACGGAAGGTATTTATGCGTGTAATTTTTTTGCACGGTTATAAAAGTCTAAGTGCTTCTTTGATGAGTTGTTCTACGGTTTGAGATCCTGTGTCAATTTTATCCAATACTTTTTCGGCTGATTTCTTATCAAAACCAAGCGAAACTAATGCATTTAACGCATCAAATCGATTTCTATTGTTTGAAGAGAAAATATTCTCTGCTCCAAGTTCCATTTTTGCCACTTTGCCTTTGAGGTCTATGATGACCCTTTGGGCTGTTTTTGAACCAATGCCTTTGATTTTTTGAATGCTCGCTACGTCTTCACTCAGGATGGCATGCGCAATATCGTCGGGGGTCATAGAGGAGAGCATGATGATGGCTGTATTGGGGCCAATACCCGAAACACTGATCAGGTAAGAGAACATTTCACGCTCTTCTTTGGTGGCAAAACCGTATAGCATATGAGCATCCTCCCTGACAATCAGTTTGGTGTAGATACACACCGCCTCTTCTGCCGGTAGGGCCGAGTAGGTGTTTAAAGAAATTTTCACCTCATAGCCCACCCCAGCACACTCGATGAGTAGGTCGGTAGGGTTTTTTTCTATTAGGCGGCCGTTGAGTCTTGCGATCATTTGTCTTGGCTTTGGGCGTCGATTACAGCAATTTTAATCATACTGGTAATTTCTCGGACACTCGCACCTAGTTGCAGCACGTGCAATGATTTGCGCATACCTATCAAAATTGGCCCAATGGCATCGAGGTCATTGGTAGATTGTAATAGTTTATAGGCGATATTTCCGGCGGAAAGGTTCGGGAAAATGAGTGTATTGACATCTTTATTGGCCAGATTTGAAAAAGGGAATTTTTCATTCATGAGTTCTCCATTTAGCGCAAAATTGGCCTGCATTTCGCCGTCTACCACCAAATTGGGTTGGGTTTCGTGCAAGATACGGACCGCTTTGGCCATTTTTTCTGGATCTTCGCCTGGCGAGGAACCAAAATTAGAATAACTCAATAAGGCAATTCTTGGTTGCAGTTTCAATCTGCGGATAAACTTGGCCACATTGACCGTGATTTCAGCGATTTGTTCTGCACTGGGATTCAAATTGACAGTGGTATCGGCCAAAAACAGCGGACCTTTTTTCGTATTGAGAATATACATTCCCGCAATGGAATTGACGTCCTTTTGTAAGCCGATGGTGCTCAATGCTGGCCGAAGTATGGAGCGGTAGCTGCGCGTTAGGCCTGTTACCATCGCATCGGCCTCGCCCAAATTGAGCATCATGGCACCAAAATAATTGCGCTCACGCATGAGGCTGATCGCCTCATATTCAGTGATGCCTTTGCGCTTGCGAAGCTCAAAATATTGGCTACCAAAATGATTGCGCCGCGCTTCCTCTTCATCTGATTTACAATCTATGATTTGAACTTCTGGTATTTCAATACCATATTCTGCCATTAGATCAATGATGCGCTGTTTTTTACCCAATAAAATTGGGAAAGCCACCCCCTCTTCATAGGCCTGTTGTGCTGCCTTGAGTATTTTGATGTTGTCTCCTTCAGGGAAAACAACGGTTTTAGGGTTGCCTTGTGCCTTAGAGGTGATGTTGCGTTGTAGTTTGTTATCAAGACCAAGACGGCTCTTGAGTTGGTTTTCGTAATCTTCCCAATTTTCAATAGGCTCTTGCGCGACACCCGATTCCATAGCTGCGCGAGCAACGGCTGGTGCCACATAATAAATAAGTCTTGGGTCGAGTGGTTTGGGAATGATTTGCTCTCTACCAAAGGAGATGTTTTTACCTCCATAAGCTTCAATTACTTCTTCGGGAATGGTTTCTTTGGCTAGTGCTGCAATGGCTTTAACAGCTGCAAGCTTCATTTCTTCGTTGATGGTAGTGGCACGTACGTCCAAAGACCCTCTGAAAATATAAGGAAAGCCCAATACATTATTGACCTGATTAGGATGGTCAGAACGCCCGGTAGCCATAATGATGTCTTCTCTGATGGACATAGCCTCCTTGTATGAAATTTCTGGCTCAGGATTAGCTAAGGCAAAAACAATCGGGTCTTTGGCCATTGAGGCAATCATTTCTTTGTTCACAAGGCCTGCTTTTGAAAGACCCAAGAATACATCGGCATTGGTGAATGCCTTTTCGAAATCGAGATCCTTAGCGTGTACAGCAAACGATTGTTTGATGTCGTCGAGGTCAGTACGGCCGGCATGTATCAACCCTCGAGAATCGTACATGAATACATTTTGTGGCTGAACACCCAAACGGTGATATAATTTGATACAAGAAACAGCAGCAGCCCCGGCTCCTGAAACCACAATTTTGATGTCTTCGATATTTTTTTGAGCCAATTCCAAGGCATTGAGCAGTGCGGCTGCACTGATAATGGCAGTGCCGTGCTGGTCATCGTGCATGATCGGAATATCGAGCTCTTCTTTGAGTCTTCTTTCGATTTCAAAGGCTTCAGGAGCTTTGATGTCCTCGAGATTGATGCCACCGAAGGTTGGAGCAATGGCTTTTACCGTTTGGATAAATAATTCGGGGTCTTTGGCATCTACTTCGATGTCAAAAACATCAATATCTGCAAAAATTTTAAAGAGTAGTCCTTTGCCTTCCATGACGGGCTTAGAAGCATCGGGCCCAATATCGCCAAGGCCAAGAACAGCAGTTCCGTTTGAAATAACGGCCACTAAATTGCGCTTGGCAGTATATTTATAAACCTCGGCTTTGTTTTCTGCAATCCTTAAACAAGGTTCTGCAACTCCGGGTGAATAAGCTAGGGAAAGGTCTCGTTGAGAGGCATAGGGTTTGGTTGGGATAACTTCAATTTTCCCAGGCCTTCCCGATGCATGGTAATCTAGGGCGTCTTGCTTCCTGATTTTTGACATTGTTGGTGCAAATTTTAGAAAAGCAAATATACGAAAAGCTATCCAAAGCTCCCAAGCAAAAAAAGCGCTCCGAAGAGCGCTTTGAATCTAAGATAAAAGTGACTTTATAGTCCGAGTAAAATTTGTAGCGGATCTTTTGAGCCAAAGAGCATGCGCTCCGGATTTTCGAGCATTTCTTTGACTTTCACTAAGAATCCAACTGATTCTTTGCCGTCAATAATGCGGTGGTCATAAGAGAGGGCTACATACATAATGGGTCTAATTTCAACTTGACCTTTGATTGCCACTGGGCGTTCAACTACATTGTGCATACCCAAAATGGCAGATTGCGGCGGGTTGATAATTGGTGTGGAAAGCATGGATCCAAAAACGCCGCCGTTGGTAATAGTAAAAGTACCGCCCGTCATGTCTTCTGGGGTAATTTTACCATCTCGGGCTTTGATAGCCAAGCGTTTAATTTCACGTTCAATTTCAGCTAAACTCATTTGTTCTGCATTGCGCACCACAGGCACCATCAAGCCTTTTGGCGATGAGACAGCGATGCCAATATCGGCGTAGTCATGAAATATCATTTCATTGCCATCTATTTGTGCATTGACGGCCGGATACAATTTGAGTGCTTCAGTTACAGCTTTAGTAAAAAAGGACATAAAACCCAAATTCACCTCGTGGTGCTTGGCAAATGCTTCCTTGTATTTGGCACGTATATCCATGATGGGTTTCATGTCTACTTCGTTGAAGGTCGTGAGCATAGCAGTCTCGTTCTTGACGGCCACCAAGCGCTCTGCAATTTTGCGGCGTAGCATGGACATTTTTTCACGGCTTTGATCTCTTGAGCCGCCCCATCCTTGAGCTGCATCGGTGGCGAAGCCCGCAGACATTGCTGCGATGACATCTTGCTTTGTGATGCGGCCATCTTTGCCTGTGGCTTTGACATTGGCCGCATTGACACCACTCTCCTTGAGTATTTTGGCAGCTGCTGGCGATGCCGAACCTGCGGCATAACTTGCGGGTTTGATGGGGTCTGGATTGGGTGCAGCAGCCACTGGGCTCGGTGCTGCGGCAGCCGCAGCTTTACTCACTTCTGGCTCCATGCTTGCCGGTGCTTTGGTCCCTTCTGGGCGTGCAGCACTAGTGTCAATATGGCACACAACTTGCCCAACTTTCACCACATCTCCTTCGGCTGCCTTTAGGGTAATTACCCCACTTTCTTCTGCAGGCAATTCTAGGGTTGCTTTATCGGAGTCAACTTCGGCAATGGCTTGGTCTTTTTCTACGTAATCGCCATCGGCAACGAGCCATGCGGCGATTTCAACTTCTGAGATGGATTCTCCCGGGCTTGGGACTTTCATTTCTAATAGTGACATGCTGTTTTATTTTAAGCTTGCTTTGCGTAGGCAAAGATTTCGGTGAATAATTGTTTTAAACGAATTTCGTGTAATTTTTTAGATCCTTCGGCACTCGCTGCACTTGCAGGTCTGCAGATACCGACAAATGGTATGTGACGTAAATTCATGGCGATATGTGTCCAGGCACCCATATTGGCTGGCTCTTCTTGAGCCCATAAGATGTTTTTGGGCTTGTATTTGGCAATAAGGGCATCAATTTGAGCGCTAGGTAATGGGTAAAGTTGCTCGATGCGCACAAAAGCCATGTTTTTTACACCAAGCTCTGCTGCTTTTACTTTCATTTCGTAGTAAAACTTGCCGCTACAGAAAACTACTGTATCGGTATTTTTTACCGTCGCGCTTGGATCGTCTAGTACTTCCTGGAAGTTGCCTTTGGCCATTTGCTCAAGGCTAGAAGTGGCGTCAGGGTAGCGGAGTAGCATTTTAGGAGAAAAGACCACAAGTGGCTTTCTGAAGTCACGCTTGATTTGGCGTCTAAGTAAGTGAAAATGATTGGCAGGTGTGGAGGTGTTGACTACCTGCATGTTCAAATCGGCGCATTGCTGTAAGAACCTTTCCATCCTACCGCTAGAATGTTCAGCACCTTGGCCTTCATATCCATGCGGTAAGAGTAGTACTAACCCGCTTTGTGTAGCCCACTTGTCTTCTCCTGCCGAGATGAATTGGTCAACCATGATCTGTGCACCATTGAAAAAGTCTCCAAATTGTGCTTCCCAGATAGTCAGCCCCGCTGGATGAGCCAAAGAATAACCATATTCAAAACCGAGCACACCATATTCCGATAGCAAGGAATTGTAGATGCTAAATGGCGCCTGTTGGTTGTTAAGTTCATTTAAGGTCAGGATTTCTTCTTCGGTATCTTCGGTTTTCACGACAGCATGTCGGTGAGAGAAGGTGCCGCGTTCAACGTCTTGCCCTGATATGCGCACTGAATGGCCCTCGATGAGCAAAGAGGCATAGGCCAGCATTTCGGCCGTCCCCCAATCGAGTTGATCATTTTCAATGGCTGCTAGACGGTCTTCGAAAATCTTGGCAATTTTTCTAAAATATTTCTTACCCTCGGGCAAGGTGGCCAATTTGCGTCCTAACTCTATGAGTTGCTTTTTAGCAATGCCCGTGGCTGGCGATTGTTCAAAGTCTGCAGCTGTACCATGGCGGTAATCTTTCCAAGTGAGGCTCAAAAAATCATAGACCAAGGCCTTGTCTCGGCTCCTAGATGCTTCGAATTCATTTTCAAGAAATTGTTGGTACTGTTGTTCAATTTGCTTGGCCTCATCTGCACCCAAAAGAGCTTCGCGCTGGAGCTGCTCCAAATAGATCTCTCTTGGATTAGGGTGCTTGGCAATGATATTGTAAAGCTTTGGCTGGGTAAATTTGGGCTCATCGCCTTCGTTATGACCATATTTGCGGTAGCACAGCAAATCAATAAAGATATCTCGATGAAATGCCTGACGGTATTCCATGGCAATTTCAATGGTGGTTACCACAGCTTCAATGTCGTCGCCATTGACATGAAAAACTGGGCATAGTGTTGTTTTGGCGACGTCCGTACAATAGGTAGAGGTGCGGCCGTCAAGGTAGTTGGTAGTAAAGCCCACTTGGTTATTGACCACAATGTGAATAGTTCCGCCAGTGCGGTAACCGTCTAGGCCGGCCATTTGGATGGTTTCGTAAACAATTCCTTGCCCTGCAACGGCAGCATCACCATGGATTAAAACCGGACAAACTTTGTTTTCATCGGCATAAACATGATCGATTTTAGCGCGTGCTATTCCTTCAACGACAGTATTAACCGCTTCGAGGTGTGATGGATTTGGAGCCAAGGTAAGACCCACCTTCGCGCCATTTTCTAGTTCGATGTGAGAGGTGAACCCTTGGTGGTATTTCACATCGCCATCAAAGGTGGTGGCATAATCAAATTCTTTGCCTTCAAATTCTCTGAAAATATCGCGTGGGCGCTTTTGAAAAATATTAGCAAGTGTGTTTAGGCGGCCGCGGTGTGCCATGCCCATTACAAAGTATTCTACACCAAGTGTAGCTCCTTTGTTGACAAGCGTGTCTAGTGCAGGAATTAGCCCTTCACCCCCTTCAATGGAGAAACGTTTTTGCCCCACAAATTTTTTACCTAAAAAAGCCTCAAAACCTGTGGCTTCGTTGAGTTTTTCGTATATTTTTTTCTTTCTCTTAGGGTCAAAAACAGGGCGGTTGCTCAATTCAATTTTATTGCGAAACCAATCCATGCGTTCTGGGTCTCGCATGTACATGTATTCAATCCCAATAGATTGGCAATAGGTGAGTTCTAAATGTGCAATGATATCAGACAGCCTAGCGGCGCCTATACCGATTTGTTCACCTGCTTGAAAAACTTCATTGAGGTCTTGTTCCGAAAGGCCAAAATGAGCAATATCCAAATTGGGGCTGTGCTTGCGTCTTTCGCGAACAGGATTGGTTTTGGTAAAAAGGTGACCTCGGGTGCGGTAGCCGTTGATCAGGTTGATGACTTGAAATTCTTTGATAAAATTTTCTGGAATCTCACCTTGTTCAAAATTGGTTTGAGCAAATTCAAATCCTTCGAAGAACTTGGCCCAACTCAAATCAACATTTTCAGGGTTCTGACGGTATTGTTGATAGAGGTGATCGATCGCAGAAACATCCGCATTGCCTACATAAGAAACTTTGTCCATACTACTTATAAATTGCCTTACAAAGTTAAGTGCTCTAGTGTTGCTAAAAGAAATTATAGTGTATAGAATTGTGTGCTATGAATATACTGTCGAACAAAGGAGAAATTACGGCGTTTTAGAGCTATGTCAGAAACAATTTCTTTGGTCTTTCCTCATCAGCTATTCGAGCAGCATCCTGCCTTTGCAGAGGCTGACGGTTTTTGGCTCATAGAAGACGAACTCTTCTTTAAGCAGTTGGCCTTTCATCAGAAAAAACTGGCGTTTCATCGCGCCTCCATGAGTTATTACGCAGAAAAATTGCGGAGTAAAAATAAGGCAGTGCGATATTTTAGCCATGACCAAGCATCATTAGTGGAGATTTTCAATCAACTTGCCAAACAACAAACCAAACAAATACATATCGTTGACCCCACTGATTTTTTACTCGAAAAACGAATCAGGCGCTTGGCAATGCAGCATCATATTGAAATTCATTGGCACTCCAGTCCATTATTTCTCAACACACCCCAAATTAATAATGAACTTCTCGGCAAGCAAAGCAAACGATTTTTAATGGCTGATTTTTACAAAAAACAAAGGCTACGGCTAGGTATTTTGGTGGATGGCAATAATCAGCCCATCGGTGGGAAATGGAGTTTTGATCCAGAAAATAGAAAAGCACTGCCCAAGGGCATGGCACTTCCCCAATTCCCTACCTACAAGAGCCCTTGGTCTTTAAGGGCTAAAGAGCAAATTAGCCAAGAATTTGCCAACAATGGAGGGGAGCCGTCTTTGGAATACTATCCCGTAACACACCAAGAATCTCAAGAGGCCCTGGACTACTTCGTAAAAAACAACCTTGGGCTTTTTGGTCCTTATCAGGATGCTTTTAGCACAGCAGCACCTTATGTTTTTCATTCCAATTTGTCTACGGCACTAAATGTTGGCCTTTTGACCCCCGATCAGGTAATTGACGCTGCTCTGATGGCCTACAATAATGGATCGGCCTCCATAGAAAGCGTAGAAGGATTTATTCGACAAGTGATCGGTTGGCGTGAATTCATCCGGGCTATATATGAAAGGGTGGGCGTAGTGCAGCGCACAACCAATGCCATGCAGCATCAAAAGCCTCTTGATTGGCACAAGCTTGGGCAATTGCCATTTTTAAATTACACAAAGCATAAACTTGAAAAACTTGCCTACGCCCACCATATCGAACGATTGATGCTACTCGGAAATTTTTTCTTTTTATCAGAAATTCATCCCGATGAGGTATATCGCTTTTTTATGGTTCATTTTATGGATGCCTATGATTGGGTGATGGTACCCAATGTGTATGGCATGAGCCAATATGCCGACGGTGGCCTGATGACCACCAAACCCTATTTTTCAGGATCAAATTACCTGAAAAAACAAGGATTTAAGTTTGATAATGAAGGTGCCCAACTTTTTGACGCCTTATTTTGGCACTTTGTCGATAAACACCAAGAGCGCTTGCGTAAAAATTTGCGCACAGTGCAGGTGGTGGCCAATTGGAATCGGATGTTGCCAGAAAAAAAAGCGGCCCACTTGGAGCGGGCCGCCTTGTATTTTTCAATTTAAGTGCGCAATTATAATTTGATGAGTCTTTGAGTGTATTGATACCCATCTTGTTGGATACGCACCTGATACATTCCAGCTTGAATATGATCAATTTGCATGGTATTGATTCCAGCTTGAATATCGGTAATAGTTTGAATTTGTTTGCCATTCATATCTAAAATAGCAATGTTTTGAATGTTCTTGAGGTCTTTTAGATCAATGTAGAGCAATTCATTGGCAGGGTTCGGGTAAATCTGAACCGCAGCTAAAGGGTTGTCTGAAATTCCAGCACCTGAAGTAAGATTAATGGTATAGTCTTCGGTTTCGCCATAAGATGCGGGCCCACAAGGTGTAATGGCGCCGTCTGGTTGGTATGAAATACGCACACGCATGCGCACATTGCCCGTGTAAGAAGCTAAAGGAACGGTTACATTAAACACATTATTCCAACCATTGGCAACGAGTACATAAGCCACTTGTTCGCCAGCATCATCGAAATCAAAATCGTTGTTATAGTCAATCCAGGCGGCAATTTCATCATTGGAATAAGCCGATGAGGTGCTGCCGATAATTCCTGGGGTAATGGTGAGGGTGTAGGTACTGCCTTGAGCTAAGGAGGTGCTTGTATTTGTAAAATCAGTGTAACCATTGTTGCCGCAAGCTGAGGTATTGTTAATGGTGTTGAAACTGACCGTGTTGATATATTCATCACAAACACCACTTGCTGTACAAGGGCCGGTGAGTTGCGCAACAACGATGTAATTATTCTTGATTTCATCGTCAGATCCTTGAGCATTACTAGCTGTAAGCGTTATGGTATATTGGCCAATGTTGTTGAAGGTGATTTGAGGGTTTTGGCTAGTGGCTGTGGTTCCACCGGCAAATGACCATCCTGTAGCTGGACTCACCGTCCAAGACCATGATGTTGGTAGGCCTAGAGAAAGGTCTGTAAAACTCACCGTAGTGCCAGGGGTAATATTGGTAGTATTGGCTGTAAAGTTGGCCGTTGGCGCCACAGGTGTGGTGGGTGTACATGGATCTGCTGAGCCTCCAAAAACCAACACATTTAAATTGGCCGGATCTAACCATGGTTTGAGTTGCTCGGCGGCTGGGGTGCCGTTGTTGGTCCAGTGAAAGGCCATCTTTCCGTACTGATCTGGCGCACTCAAAGAGGTGCAATAGGAAGCACCACCTGTGAGTGTACCAATGATATTTCCGGCGGCGGCGTCAAATAATGGCGAGCCAGAAGACCCTCCTTCTGTTACTCCGTGGCCATTAGCGTTGGCAGTCCAGGTAACGCGCCAATGCGAGCCCGTAGCCGAACCCCATTGTGTAGAAATAGTGTTTCCAGAAAATGTTGAGATTTTTTTAATATCTCCAGCAGGGTGATGGATACTTGCCCCGCCTGTTGTTGGGCTTGGGCTGGCATTCCATCCGTTCCAATAAGCATTAAAAGCTGCCGATTTAAGGTTCGTTACCACGGTGCTTTCATTGGTGTTGTTGCCCATTTTTACCAGTAAAAAGTCTGATCCAGAGTTGCCCCCGCCATCATTTGAATCTGCAATGCGCAAGCAACCTGTAATGAAATGGCTTGCAAGAGAGCCTACTGTTGTTGGGTTTGTACAGGTTGGTGCTTCATAGCCAAAGTAGAATTTCCATTGGTTCATGTTCGCAGCCGTACTGTTCACTCCACAGTGCAACGCTGTGAGCAAATAAGGTTTACAATCTTGAGCGGTGTTGTTGATCAAAGAGCCTGAACACCATCCAGCTTGGCTGCCTTCCACCACATAAACGCGGGCTACACCGCGCTTTTGATTTTGCCAAGCATCGCCCACTGGCGAGCAATTGACATTGACCTCGCAGGGATCAGATTCATTGATTTTTTCTGTACTTCCATAGCCTGTTGAGCGGTAGTTGTACATCACACGATCGATAAAAATTTCTGAAGGGGTAGTGTAGGCTGGTTCGGTGAGTGTGAGCACATGCGTTGCGCCAGCACAGAGCGCAGCGTTTTGCATTTGATGAGACTCCACATCCTGGCTTGTTAAAATCGGATGCACATCTTGGCCGTATAAATTTTGGATGCGCAAAGTACTGCCTCCATAGAGTACAAAATGCTCAAAAAGGTAGCTGATGGCCTCTGCTCCTGGGGCAGAAATGATTATTTGCCACACGCGGCTTCCATCTGGTTGGTTAATCCAGGCGCCTTCCTGGTTTGGGTTGATATTGGATTGTATGGCAACCCCAATTCGATACAACATGCCTTGTTTGTCGCGTAGGTCATCTTCCGATCGAATAGCAGAAAGATCAGGAGCTTGTATGTAACGCGTAGGGACAGCCTTACTTAGTTCAATCTTGGAGGTTTGAGATAGATTGCTTTGGGCCCAAACAGATAATTGAAGGCTCAGAATGAGGAGTCCGAAACGTAAAAATTTGTTCATAGTTGATGAGTTTATAGTAATTTCATCAAAAATATAATAATTCGAGCAAAAAAAGCATGTATCGTATCTGTTTAGTGGAAGATGAACAAAGTCTGCGCGACATGATGGCTTTGAATCTTGAGTTAGACGGCCACACCGTATCACTTTTCTCAGATGGTGGGCAGGCACTCAAGGAATTTAGCAAGGCATTTCATTATGATTTGATCATTTTAGATGTCATGTTGCCGCATGTTTCTGGTTTTGAATTGTGCAAAGCCATACGCACTAGAAGCGATGTACCGGTACTTTTTCTCTCGGCCAAAGGCACCACCGCAGACCGTGTTGCCGGTTTAAAGTTAGGTGCCAATGATTACCTAGTGAAGCCTTTTGATTTAGAAGAATTGCTGCTCAAGGTGCATATACTGTTGAAAGGTGCTGCCTTACCAAAAGCAAACAGTAGTGTACAGATTGGTACCAAGGCCATTGATTTTACAACTTTCGAGGTGAGAGATTTGCAGGGTGAATTGTTGCACACCTTCACCAAAAGGGAGGTGCAACTTTTAGAGCTTTTCATTGAAAAAGAAGGCAAGGTAATTTCGCGCAACGAAATTCTCGACAGATTATGGGGCTCTGAGCAAATCCCGACGGCCAGAACCATCGATAACTATATTCTGAACTTTCGAAAATTATTTGAACAAGACCCCAAAAATCCACAATATTTCCATTCCATCAGGGGAGTGGGTTATAAATTCCTGAGGGGATCTATGTAGAAATATTAAAGGGCCTTTTGTTTTTCTTTAAAAAGTAGCAAAAACAAAAGTGCCACCACCAGAGAATAGCCAGCAAAGAATAACCAGGCGCCATGCCAATCGGTTTGTCCTGAGGGTAAAATATAATACCTGCCTATTAAAAAACTGCTAGCCACTGTACCAATATAAGCACCTATTCCGTTGGTCATCATAATAAATAAGCCCTGAGCGCTCGATCTGATTTTTCCATCGGTATTTGCTTCTACAAACATTGAGCCCGAAATAAGGAAGAAATCAAAGGCCATGCCATAGACAATGCAGCTCAAAACAATAAGTAACAGACCAATATCAGCGCTGCCATAGGCAAAGAATCCGTAGCGCAGCACCCACGCAAACAGCGCAAATAACATGACGTTTTTGATACCAAATCGTTTTAAAAAGAAGGGTATGGTTAGAATAAATATGGTTTCAGATACCTGTGAAATACTATAAATAATTGTCGAGTATTTTTCAACCAAGGTTCCTTTCGGAAAGCTACTTAAATAGGCATCGCCATACATGTTAGACAACTGCAGGGCCGCCCCAAGCAGGATCGAAAAAATGAAAAACAATGCCATGCGGTATTCCATAAAAAGCTTGAATGCATCAAAACCTAATTGAGAGGCGATACTTTTCTTTTCATTAGTTTTGCCCTGAGGTGTGCACGCAGGTAGGGTAAAGGCGTAGGCACCTAAAAAAAGCGCGCCAAATGCGGCTATGTAAAACTGATTGACATTGGCTTTGCTGCCGCTGAGATTCGTTAGCCACATTGCTGCAATGAAGCCAATGGTGCCCCAAACCCTGATTTTAGGAAAATCGTTTTGAACGTTGAGGCCATTCATCTTTAGAATGCGGTAGGAAACTGAATTGGAAAGCGATATCGAGGGCATGTAGGCAAGCATTCCACCGAATACTAACCAATACAAAAGCTCGTATTCTTCCATCGCTTTTAGTCCGGGGAAGTATTGATACAAGAGGCCAATGTTTGGGATGAGCAGCATGAAAGCTGCATAGATTAAATGCAGCAACCCGTACAAGCGTTCGGCACGCATCCATTTATCTGCAATGATACCAATGATGGAAGGCATTAGGATTGAAGAAAGCGCCAGTGTTGAAAAAATAGCACCGAACTGTGGGAAGGTCCAGTTTTTGCCCTCTGTGCAGTAGGTTCCGATGGTAGTGAGCCAAGCCCCCCACACAAAAAATTGAAAAAAGCTAAGTAAAGTAAGTCTGGATTTAATGGCGGCGATTGAGTTCATCTCTGATTTTTGAGGCAAGTTCGTAATCTTCGTTATCGAGCGCCTCTTCCAATTGTTGTTCTAGCTCTTCAGTGGCATAGATATCCCATTGGCTTGGGGTTTGCTCTTCTTGCTCAAAGATATCATTTTCGTCGTCAAAAGATTCAAAATCCTGAAACGAACTTGAACTCATGCCGCTCACTTCATCGAGAATACTACTGAGTGTATAAAGTGGGGCATTGAAACGCACACCAATGGCTATGGCATCAGAGGTGCGAGAATCTATTTCTGTCAGGATCTCTTGTTGTTTGCAAATCAACTTAGAGTAAAAGACACCTTCCTTGAATTTGTAAATAAGGATCTCTTTGACCTCAACGCCAAACGACTGACAAAAGGCCTTGAATAAGTCATGGGTGAGTGGACGCGAAGGTATCATTTTTTCAAGCTCTACGGCAATGGCCTGTGCTTCAAAATTACCAATCACAATAGGGAGTTTGCGCAATCCGCCCACCTCCTGTAAGGTCAAGACGTAAGAGCCCGATTGCGTTTGGCTGTAAGCGATACCCGTAATGTCAAGACGAATTTTTTGCATACGGGTCATTTATACGTAAATCTAGGATTAATGTTGCGCTGCTTTGAAGCGTTTTACGGCTTCAGTGAAGCGAGGTAAAACTTCAAAGGCGTCGCCAACAATTCCATAATCTGCAGCCTTGAAGAAAGGTGCTTCAGCATCGGTATTGATCACTACAATTACTTTTGAACCATTGACACCTGCAAGGTGCTGAATGGCCCCAGAAATTCCAGCTGCAATGTATAAATTTGGACGAATAGCTACGCCGGTTTGCCCCACGTGCTCGTGGTGAGGGCGCCATCCAATATCGGCAACTGGCCTTGAGCAAGCAGTTGCTGCACCTAGCGCAGAGGCTAAATCTTCAACCATTCCCCAGTTTTCTGGCCCTTTGAGGCCACGACCTGCAGACACAACCAATTCGGCCTCAGGCAAAGCAATAGCTCCTTCTGGTTTTTTGGTGGCTTTGACCACAATACTGCTCGTTCCTGCCTGACCATCAAAGGCCTCAACTGAGCAGCTGCCACTTGTTTGCTCTGGCTGTATGCTGTTGGGTAATAAGGAGATAATACGCACGCTGCTATTGACACGTACAAAGCCAAATGCTTTACCCGAAAATACATTTACTTTGATGCTGCCATCGGCTTCGGGGAGCGCAACAGCTCCAGCCACAAGCCCTGCTTTGAGGCGCACGCTCAGGCGTGGTGCAACGGCTTTGCCAACGAGGTCATGAGAAAATACAATGGTACTGGCATTCGCTTTTTGCGCTGCAGCGGCTACTAACTTTACTAACTGGCTTGGGTCTTGGCCATCGATGCTTGGGTCTTGTAAGACACCAGAGGCACCGTAAGCACCAAGCGTACTTAATGTATCGGCTGAAGCGTTGCCATTAGTAACAACAAGCACCTCACCACCGAGTTTTTTGGCGTAAGTAACAGTTTCCAAAGCTGCTTTGGACAAACCATTTGTTGAATTGATATAGACTAGATTCATATCGTAATGCTTAAATAACTTTTGCCTCGTTGTGCAATAGCGTAACGAGTTCGTCGAGGTTGTTGGGATCGATGAGTTTAACCGAAGATTTGGCAGCAGGCATACTGTATGTGCTGAAGCTCGTCAAGGCTTCAAGCGCTTCAGGGGCTACCACAGTAAGTGGTTTAGTGCGGGCAGCCATGATACCTCTCATGTTTGGAATGCGTTGTTCGGCCATCCCTTTGGCGCAGCTGATTACTACCGGTGCCTGCACCTCAACTTCTTGTACCCCTCCTAAGATTTCTCTTTGGCAACTCACCGTGCTTCCAGCCACATCAAGCTTGGTGGCAATGGCTACATAAGGTAAATCGAGGGCCTCGGCAAGCATGCCTCCAACTTGCGAACCATTGTAATCAATGGTTTCTTTACCGGTAAGGATAAGGTCAAAACTTTTGGTTTTGGCATATGCGGCAATCTGCATCGCCGTGTAGTAGGCATCGGTGGCTGGGGCATCAATACGAACGGCCTCGTCGGCGCCAATGGCCAAGGCCTTGCGAATCACTGCGTCATCGGCAGCGCTTCCTACTGTAATAATGGTAACGTTGCCACCTTGTGCTTCTTTGATTTCGAGGGCGCGCACTAGTGCGTACCATTCGTCATAGGGGTTAACAATATACTGAACGCCATTTTCGTCAAATTGAGTATTGCCATTGGTAAAGGCAATTTTTGAGGTGGTGTCTGGCGCTTTGGAAATACAAACAAGAATGTTCATGTGTGTTGATTTAATGCGGGGCTAAGTTAAGCAAAATTGCAAAAAGTAGGGCTGAAAAGAAGGTAAGTAGCGCTACTTTTTTAAGTTCGGGATCAAGGCCTTCTGGTGCTTGTATATCGAGCACCTTCTTTAAGTGCGCTACAAAGCCTAATGATGGGACCAAAGAAAGAAACAAATAGTAATTATAGGAACTCACTGCCAACAAATAAACGGTAAAAAACCAGGTAGCTAAGCCCGTAGCCACCAAACTGACGTGGTAAATTTTTCCTTTGTCGAAGCCGAGTTGAACCACAAGGGTGCGCTTTTGCATTTTGGCATCATTATGCACATCTCTTAAATTATTGAGGTTCAATACAGCAGTGCTCCAGGTGCCAATGCTGATGGCTGGAAATAGCACTAGCCACTCAAAACCTTCGCCATAAAGCATAAAAACACCCACCACACTCAACAATCCAAAAAATAAGAAGACCATAAGATCTCCTAGACCTCGGTAGCCATAGGCATTTTTACCAACTGTGTAGGTAATGGCTGCAATGATGCAAGCCATGGCAAGAACTATGTATGCATAAATTTCTTTTACTGAAAGATTTGGAACGCTTTTGTATATCAATAGCAAAGCACTAGAAAATGATAGCAAGCCCATTGCTACGATACCTATTTTCATTTGCGCAGCTGTAAGCTGCCCGCTTTGAATGGCGCGTTTGGGGCCGACACGCTCGGCATTATCGGTTCCTTTTTGGTGATCTCCGAGGTCATTGGCAAAATTAGACAAGACTTGAAAGCCAATAGTGGTGAGCAGCGCTAGGCTAAAAATTTGCACATCAAAAGCCCCCAACAAGGCTGCCATGCCAGAGCCAACAATTATTCCCGAAACAGAAAGCGGCAAGGTTCTAAGGCGTGCCGCATGAATCCATGCTTTGATCATTTTTTAAATATTGGCACCGTGCTGCACGGCTCTCCGTACATGATGCTTTTAACGTAAGGTTGTAAAAAACGCACCAAGTATGACATAGCAAAAGCAGGGTCAGGGATGTCGGCACAACCCTTCACAATTACGCGCTGATCTAAAATCTCTTCGACATTGATATTGCAAATTTCTTCTTGAATCAAGGCCTTTGCCAAGTCGAGTTCTGTTCCTACTTGGCTGTAGATGTCTTCACTTTGGAGTGCCGAACTCACGAGCATAAAGGCCCAAGTTGGGATAATGGCCTCCGTGCTGCAAAAAATGTATACAGCGCTGCCTAGGTATTGCTTCCAGTCGTGGGTTTTGATCCAGGCCCTGAAATCTTTCTCCTTGAGTACCAATCCTTGCCAAAGTTGGCCCGCCAAATCAAGGCCTACCAAGTTATATTTGGGTTTGTAGTGGGCAAGATCTAGTTGTACAAGGCCGCTTTCTTTGACTTTATTGCGAATGGTTTCCACGCTTTAAAATTAGTCCTTCTTTTTGTAATCGTAAACAATAATTGTTGGGGCTTGTTCGGACCCGTTGGTTTGTGCAGCAAGTTGCTCGGCGTGCTCTTGTTCCTCTTTTTCGATAGCACGGCGTAAATCACCCTCAAAATCAGGCGGTTCAATACCCAATTCCTTTTCTATTTCGAATTGGTATTTGGGCCGCTGTGGCCCTTGTTTTTTGAAAATAAAGGCAAGCAAAATACCGACAATCAGCCCTGCAAGATGCCCTTGCCATGATACCCGTGGTTGTGTAGGGAAAATGCCCCAAATCATGGACCCGTATAAAAATACAATGAACAACGAAAGTGCCTGAAGCGGCAAATATTTGCGTAATACCCCCGAGGTAAATAAAAAGCCGGCAAGGGCATAAATGACGCCACTCATGCCAATATGAATCGCCCCGTTGTTGCCACCTATAAACCAAAGTAGGCTGCCGGTGAGAAACCATGAAAGCAAAAACACGCGCCAAGCGAGTGTTTTATAGGATTGAAATAAAAGGGTGAGCAACAGAAAGGTAGGCAGGCTATTGTTGAGGATGTGCTTATAGTCGTGATGTGCATGAATCCAGGGCATCAGTATGATGCCACGCAATCCTTTGAGGTGCTGGGCTTGCAGGCCATATTGCTGAAAATCTGTAACAAAGAGAAAGTCAGCCCAATAGACCAACCACATGATGGCCACCACCAAAAATGCATTTTTCATGGCACTCAATAGTCAACTTTAATGCCAATATGAATTCACTGCCATTGTGACATTTTTTACTACTGAGTCCTAAAACGCTTATTCACTTTGGCGGTGTTTTCACTACAGTATGCGGTGTTTTCAAAAGGAAAATCCAGGCTCACGAAGCCGCATGTTTTGAGCCATAGGGCCTCGTCGGTGAAATAAATAGCTAGTTCACTCAGGCCTTCGTTGTGTCCAATGAGCAAAATATCTTCATGCGAGCTGAGTGCGCAAATAGCACTCAAAATTTCTTGTCTGTTGGCCAAATAGAGTTCGTCTTTGAATAGAATTTGCGCTTGAGGCCATAGGGTTTGCAATTGGGCAAAGGTCTGTTTGGTGCGCACCGCACTCGAGCACAGGATATGCATCGGAGCAATAGGATGCTCTTTAAAAAACTCCTTCAATGCTTCGATTTGTTCGTAGCCTCGCGGCAACAATTCGCGGTCAAAATCTTTGCCCGTAGGTGAATGTTGCATGGTTTTGGCATGGCGTAAAAGATGTACTTGCATAGGGTCAAATTATTTTGAATGCAAAATTTTTGCCAGCTGCCCAGCCACTAGCGCTGAATACAAATTCGCTCCTTGGCAAGTCATGTGATGAGAGTCGTAGAACAAACTTGGCTCTTTGAAATTCTTAATTTGTATGACAGGATGGTCATTGAAGGCCTTTGGTAGTTCAAAGGGCCCCTCGAGGCTTGGCGTAATATTCAAAATAAGTTGGGCTCCGTTGGCCTTGCATAGTGCGGCAATTTTAAGTAATTCCGGGAAGTTGGGCACCTTTTGGTTTTTGGCTTTTTGTTTGAAATTAGTAAGCGCCTCTTGATTGGAGCATACAAATCCCTTTTTGAGGTAGGTACCATTTTTAGGATCCTCAATGATATATTGCCGAGCGGGCAGCATTTTTTTGATGTAATAATACAAATAGCGCAGCCACAGCTTTCCTTCGGGGTAGCTACAGAGCATTTTGGTTTTATTCCACCAATTGAGTTGAGAATTATAGATGAGGTCATGTGCTGTTTCTAGCCCATCGAGCTTCACAACAGGGGCATAGATATCGAGCAAAACCACCTTGAATTTACCCAGACTAAAGGCATGTTGTAGTAACTGATAGCTGATAACGGGGGGTTGGCCGCTGCTTGCATAGTTGAACCAATTTAAGTTCGTTGCACTATCTAGTGCATAGGGGTTGAGGTTGCGGTAGGCCGTGGAAGAGCCTAAAATGAGCCCTTTTTGCTGGGTTGAATTTTGCTTTACCCAAGTTTCAAATTCGCTGATCCGTTCCCAACTGCTGCCCCAATGTGTTTGGTGGCCCAAGGTCTTTTGCTCAATTTTTAAAGTAAAGCGCGTAGAAATTGCTATGGCACTCAGGCCCAAAATAAGGCTCAAAATAAAGAGCAAGGCCAATTGAAACAATCTTTTAACAAACCTTCGCATCAGAACTGAAAATAAATAAATGATTGTTCACCGCCTAGTTTGAGCCAGATGGCCAAAGCAAAGCTAAAATAGATGGCCAAGCGCAAGGGTTGCCATGCGGGCACCCGCAGTTGGCGCTCGTTGTGGCGCAAGTACCAATCTATAGCAAGCAAAAGGCCGCCCAATATGATGATGCTTTTGCCCGTTATTTGGGCAAGGTGGTTCCAGTTGGTGAGCATACCGCTAATCATACCAAGGGCTGCCTGAAGGCTCTCTGCCCGAAAGAAAATCCAAGCAAAGCACACAAAGCCAAAAGTGAAGAGCATTTGGCGCAATTCTCCAAAACTTGGTAAAAGTTGATTTTGGGCAACGGTGTCGGTGTTTTTTCTGTTGCGCCCCAGGAGCAATAGAGGTAAAAAACCAAGGGCATGAATAAAACCCCAAATGATGAAATTCCAACTTGCTCCATGCCAGAATCCGCTGACTAAAAAGATGATAAAAGTATTGCGTACTGCTTTTGTGGTGCCAGCTTTTGAACCTCCGAGGGGAATATAGAGGTAATCTTTGAACCAACTAGAAAGTGAAATATGCCAACGACGCCAAAACTCTGCAATATCTCTTGAAAAATACGGAAAACGAAAATTGCTCAAGAGTTCAAATCCAAAGAGTTTGGCTGTGCCTAAGGCAATGTCGGAATAGCCCGAAAAATCGCCGTAGATCTGAAAGGCAAAGCCAATGCAAGCGAGGATGAGCGTGGGGCTATTGTAGTCCGAATAATTCGTAAAAATAGGATCTATGACCTGAGCAATGGCATCTGCAATAACTACTTTTTTGAAGAGCCCCCACAAGATGAGCCTACAGCCCTCAAGGGCTTGCCCATAGGAGAATTTTCTTACTTGTTGTACTTGCGGCAACAAGTGCCCGGCGCGCTCAATGGGCCCGGCAACCAAGAGTGGAAAAAAGCTCACAAATACGGCATAATCAATAAAGCTCCTCACAGGCTTTTGTTGGCCTCTATAGATATCAAATACATATGACATGCCGTGAAAGGTGTAAAAGGAAATACCTACAGGCAAAGCAATGTCTAGTAAATACGGTGCGGTATGAATTCCGAGCTGCTCTAAAGCCACCTGAAATTGCAAGGCAAAGAAATTGTAGTATTTAAAAATAGCCAGTATGCCAAGGTTGTTGATAATACTGAGCCATAAAAACAAAAGGGCTTTGCGTTTATTTGGCGAGGCCACCCAAAAACCGTAGGTGTAGTCTAGGATGGTACTGAGCACAAGCAGACCCATAAATTTCCAACTCCACCATCCGTAGAAAAAATAACTCGCTAATAAGATCAGTGCATTTTGCCAAGGCAAAGAGCGCTTAAAGACAAACCAATAAAGGATGAATACCAGGGGTAGAAAACCTAAAAATTCGAACGAGTTAAAGAGCATCTCGGCCCAAAAATAGCAATTATAAACTCGGGTTGAGCAGCTTTAATTTTTCAATGGCATCAAAAATGGGGGCGTCGAGGTGCTTTTCGATCATGAGTAAATGCTCCATTCGGTGGCAATCCGAGCCTAAAAAATCAACCAGCCCTTTATAGATTAGTTCTTCGGCCATTTTTTTTACTGCTGGGCCGTAATGCCCGGTGAGGGAGCCTAAATTGACTTGAACCTTAATGTTGCGTTCGCGCAAGGACTCCACCTTTTTAAAGTTGCCGTGATAGTACGGATAACGCTCAAAATGTGCCAATACCGGCACATAGCCCGCAACTTGCAATTCAAACAAGGCTTGGCCTTCATATTGGCTGGGGTTCAGCATACTGAATTCCATGAGCACGTAATTTTGCCCAAAACTCAAGATTTTCTTTTCTTTGATTTTGGGTAAAAAAGATTCATCGCAGTAGTATTCTGCCGCAGCTTCAATTTCTATGGGGATGTGTAGCGCTCTAAGTTCTTTTTTGACTTCTTCTAGGCCCGAAAGGATAATTTCTGGGGTGTTCGGATGCACCTCGCCAAGGATATGCGGGGTGGTGATGACCTTGCGGTAGCCCAGTTGGGCAAATTTGTTGAGCATCGCCACGCTGTGTTCTAAGGTGGGTGCGCCATCGTCTATGCCTGCAATGAGGTGTGAGTGCATGTCAACGCCTAAATTCGCTAAGTCAAAGGGTGCTTTGCGTTTCTTTGGGCCGAAAAAGGTAGAAAGAAAGCTCATTAGCGTTGGTCGTACATTTGACGGTAATAATCTTGATAGGCGCCACTAGTCACTTTCTTGACCCATTCTTGGTTGGCTAAATACCAGTCTATGGTTAAATTGAGGCCTTCTTCAAAAGTAACCGAGGGCTGCCAGCCAAGTTCGGTGGCCAATTTAGTAGCATCTATCGCATAGCGCTTGTCGTGGCCAGCACGGTCTTTCACATAGGTAATGAGTTTTTGAGCACTTCCTTTGGCTCTTCCCAATTTTTCATCCATTGCATCACAGAGCAAGTGTATGAGCTCTAGGTTGGTCCATTCATTGAGCCCGCCTACATTGTAAGATGCTCCAAGGCGACCTTGGTGAAAAATGGCATCAATAGCGCTAGCGTGGTCTTCAACCCAGAGCCAATCCCTGATGTTGTCGCCTTTGCCATAGATGGGTAGGGGTTTGTTTTCAATGATGTTGTGAATCATCAAAGGAATCAGTTTCTCAGGGAAATGATGCGAACCGTAGTTATTAGAGCAATTGCTCATTTTGATAGGCAAGCCATAGGTATGAAAGTAGGCGCGCACAAAATGATCCGAAGAGGCTTTGGAGGCCGAATAGGGGCTGCGCGGGTCATAGGCCGTTGTTTCTTCAAACAAGCCAGTATCGCCCAAACTACCATAAACTTCATCGGTAGATACATGATGAAATACATGATTGGGAGTACTTCCCCAGGCCTCGCGTGCGGCTTGCAAGAGCTGAACGGTACCCACCACGTTGGTCATGACAAAATCCATCGGCCCTTCGATAGAACGGTCTACGTGGCTTTCGGCTGCTAGGTGAATGACGTCAGATATCTGATGGTCCTTAAAAATGCGCTGCAACGCGGCCCCGTCGCAAATATCGGCTCTTTCAAAACGGTAATTGCTGGCATTTTCAATGTCGGTGAGGTTTTCGAGATTGCCCGCATAGGTGAGTTTGTCTATATTGACAATCAGGTAGTTAGGATATTTTTTAACCATACGCCTGACCACGTGAGAACCAATAAATCCTGCGCCGCCAGTTACGAGTATATGTTTAGAGTAGATCATTTATACGTTAAAGATTAAAATTCTCTCTTCCTAATTTTTTCCAATTACAAGACTACAAAGACCAATATTCCAAATCTTGAATTTGATGACGGTAAATTCCCTTTACATCCACAAAAATTCCTTGTCCATCCTTGAGTAAGGACTTAAAGTACGTTTCGTCAAATTGCATGTACTCGCGGTGATTGACCGCCATGATTATTGCATCGTAGTCTGAGCGTAGGGTGCTAGTGAGGCCCACGCCATATTCGTGTTGCATTTCATCGGAATCGGCATGTGGGTCAATGACATCGACATTGATCTGAAAAGATTTCAATTCTGAAATTACATCAATAACTTTGGAATTGCGGATATCCGATACATTTTCTTTAAAAGTTGCTCCCATGACCAACACATGCGCCTCTTGGATCATTTTGCCTTGAGCAATGATTTTCTTGGCGGTTTGTTTGCCAATGTAAAAGCCCATAGAGTCATTGACATAGCGGCCCGAATTGATCACCTTGGAGTGGTAACCCACTTGCATGGCCTTGTGCACCAAATAATAAGGATCTACACCAATACAGTGGCCGCCCACAAGCCCAGGATAGAACTTCAAGAAGTTCCATTTGGTGCCCGCAGCCTCCAATACATCAAAAGTATTGATGCCCATTTTATTGAAAATGATAGACAGCTCATTGACCAATGAAATATTGACGTCGCGTTGGGTATTTTCTACAATTTTGGCAGCTTCGGCCACTTTGATGCTCGTGGCGCGGTGCACTCCAGCTGCTACAACAAGTTCGTAGGTCTTGGCAATTTGGTCCAAAGAGGTAGCACAACAACCCGATACTATTTTGATGACATTCTGTAAGGTATGTTCCTTGTCGCCAGGATTGATACGCTCTGGTGAATAACCCACCATAAAATCTTCGCGAAATTTGAGGCCAGATGCTTCTTCTAGTACTGGAATACAATCTTCTTCAGTACAACCCGGATACACCGTAGATTCAAAAACTACATAGTCTCCTTTTTTAAGCACCTTGCCAACCGTGCGGCTTGCACCTAGCAAGGGCTTAAGGTCTGGAAGGTTGGTGTCGTCAATAGGGGTCGGGACGGCCACAATAAAAAAGGTGGCCTCCTGTAAATCGTCAATATTACAAGTAAACTTGATGCTGCGGTTTTGAAAATCCTCGGCGCTGAGTTCGCGGCTTGGGTCTTCGCCACGCTGCATCTGGCCAATGCGCGAGGCGTTGATATCAAAACCAATGACGTCGATGCGTTTGGCAAATTCGAGTGCGATAGGTAGGCCTACATAGCCTAGGCCAATGACGGCAAGTTTGGTATTCTTATCGATGAGGTCTTGGTAGATCATGTGTTTATTTTTGTCCGTTGTGTTGGGCATCACGCACCGCATAAATGCGCTCAATGATATCCACCACTTTCATGCCTTCAAGGGCATTGGTGGTAGGTGCAGTGCGCCCCTTGAGGGTGTCGATGACATTTGTAATCACGTAGTTGTGATTGGCAGCTGAGCCTTTATAGGGGCCATAGTCGTTGCCAGGGTTGGTAGGGGCTAGTTCAGGCATTTGGTAGTCCTTAATGTTGCACACCTCTACTTCGTTCATGTATTGCCCGCCGATTTTCACTGAACCATTTTGCCCGATGATAGTCATGCTAGATTCCAGGTTTTGGTTGGCCACCGAGGTAGAATAATTCAAACTACCCATGCCGCCATTGACAAAATCAAAGCTCACGAATCCTGAGTCTTCAAAGTCTGTATAATTCTGGTGATTGAAATCTGCGAATTTTCCTTGGATATTTTCTATATCACCAAAAAGCCAATACATGATATCTATGAAGTGGCTGAATTGCGTAAAGAGCGTGCCGCCATCTAAATCTTTGGTGCCTTTCCAGCCACCGGCCTTGTAGTAGCGTTCATCGCGGTTCCAGTAGCAGTTGAGCTGCACCATATAAATATCGCCGAGCACTTTGCTATCTATCAGCTCCTTGATCCAAACCGAAGGCGGCGAGTAGCGGTTTTGCATCACACAAAATACTTGCTTGGATACTTGCAAGGCTTTGTAGATAATGGCCTCGCAGCTTTTGGTAGTCAGGCCCATGGGTTTTTCGCAAACTACATGTTTTTTGGCATCCAAGGCCAACAATGCTTGGTCGGCATGCAGACCGTTGGGGGTGCAGACATTCAGGACATCAAATTCCAAACCGCTCTTGAGCAATTCCTTGATATCAGCAAAAAAGGGCACCTCAAAATCTTGTGCACCACAAGCCTCTTGGCCTCGTGGGTCAACAAGTGCCACGAGCTCTCCTTCTGCATCGCGGCGAATCATCTCTGCATGGCGCTTGCCGATGTGTCCGGCGCCAACTACGGCAAATTTTACTCTACTCATTTATTTTACTTACGTTTCCGTTCTCCAGTTGATATTTTTGGCCACTTTCTGGGCAAATAGCAAGCCCATCGGTATTGAAATCGAGGCGGTGCCCAAATTCAGACATCCAACCAATTTGGCGTGCAGGGTTGCCTACTACAAGTGCATAGGCCGGCACTGTTTTAGTAACTACCGCACCTGCGCCAATAAAGGCGTAGGCGCCAATATCATGGCCACAAACAATCGTAGCATTGGCACCAATGCTGGCCCCTTGCCCCACATGAGTGCGCAGGTAGCTATCGCGGCGATTGACTGCACTGCGCGGATTGATCACATTGGTAAACACCATCGAAGGGCCCAAAAAGACGTCGTCGGCACATTCCACGCCGGTATAGATACTTACATTGTTTTGCACCTTAACGTTGTTGCCAAGCACAACTTGGGGGCTAATGACTACATTTTGGCCAATATTGCAGGCCTTGCCCAAGGTGCAGCCAGGCATGAGGTGCGAGAAGTGCCAAATTTTAGTGCCTTCGCCGATGAGGCATCCTTGGTCAATTACTGCTGTTTCGTGGGCAAAATAGTGCATTATTTAGTGATATATTTATCAAAATTGTTGTGATCCGTTTCTCTGAGTTCTTCTTCTGACAAACTTCTAAAATACGCATAAGTGCGCTTTAGGCCTTCTTTGCGATCCACTTTTGGTTCCCAACCAAGTAAAGTTGTAGCCTTTGAAATGTCTGGTTGACGTTGTTTGGGGTCGTCTATTGGGAGGTCTTTGTAAATCACTTTTTGGCTTGTGCCAGTGAGGGCAATAATTTCTTCGGCAAACTGCCCTATGGTAATTTCATCGGGGTTGCCGATGTTTACTGGGTCGGGGCAATCTGAATGCAAGAGGCGTACAATGCCTTCTATGAGGTCATCGACATAGCAAAAGCTACGCGTTTGCGAACCGTCACCAAAAATAGTAAGGTCTTCACCTCGGAGCGCTTGGCCTATGAAGGCTGGCAACACACGCCCATCGTTGAGACGCATGCGTGGGCCATAGGTGTTGAAAATTCTAACTATCCGAGTTTCTAGGCCGTGGTAGGTGTGGTAGGCCATCGTGATGGCCTCTTGAAAGCGCTTGGCTTCGTCGTATACGCCGCGTGGGCCTACGGGGTTTACATTTCCCCAGTAGCTTTCTGGCTGTGGGTGCACGCTTGGGTCTCCATACACTTCAGAAGTGCTGGCTATCATGAGGCGTGCGCCTTTAGCTTTGGCCAGGCCCAAGCAATTGTGAATCCCTAAGGAACCCACCTTGAGGGTTTGGATAGGAATTTTAAGGTAGTCTATGGGGCTTGCTGGCGAAGCAAAATGTAGAATGTAATCTAGCTGCCCAGGCACATGAATGAATTTCGAAACATCGTGATGGTAAAACTCAAAATTATCCAATGCAAACAAGTGTTCGATGTTTTTGAGCCGCCCAGTAATGAGGTTGTCCATGCCAATGACATAGTAGCCATCCTTTACGAAGCGCTCACAGAGGTGAGAGCCCAAAAAACCAGCAGCACCAGTAATCAATACGCGTTTCATGGTTGATGTTCAATAGTTTGTCGTCCAATACTGCTGTAAAAGAATCCTTTTTCGGTCATTTCTTCTAAATCATAAAGGTTGCGACCGTCAAAGATAACGCTATCTGCCATGCGCTCTTGCATTGTATTGAAATTTGGATTGCGAAAAGCGCTCCATTCTGTACAAATCAAAAGGGCATTGGCATCGGTGAGTGCCTCATATTCATTGGCAGCATAAGTAATTTGCTCCCCAAAAATACTGCGCACATTTTCCATGGCTTCAGGGTCGTAAGCACAAACGCTCGCGCCTGCAGCAAGCAGGGCTTTGATCATATACAGGGCAGGGGCCTCGCGGATGTCATCGGTATCGGGCTTGAAGGCCAAGCCCCAAACCGCTATTTTTTTACCGCTCAAATTCCCTCTAAAAAAGTTTTTAATGCGCGGCAGCAGTATGGTTTTTTGCTGTTCATTGACTTGCATGACCGCCCCTAAGATTTTAAATTCATAGTGGTAGTCTTGGCCAGATTTGGCCAAGGCCTGCACATCTTTAGGAAAACAAGAACCTCCATAACCGATACCCGGAAATAAAAAGCGCTTGCCAATGCGGCTATCGGCACCAATGCCAATGCGCACCTTGTCTACGTCGGCACCCACCACCTCGCAGAAATTCGCAATTTCGTTCATGAAGGTGATTTTGGTAGCCAAAAATGAATTGGCTGCATATTTGGTGAGTTCGGCAGATTTTTCATCCATGAAGTAAATCGGATTGCCTTGTCGCACAAAGGGTTTGTAGAGGCTCTCCATGATTTTCGCAGCGCGCTCATTCGAGCAGCCAATTACCACCCGGTCGGGCTTCATGAAGTCCGAAACGGCGAATCCTTCACGCAAAAACTCTGGATTTGAAACCACTGCAAATTCCACTTGCGCATGGGCGGCAATGGCGTCGTGCACCTTAGCGGCGGTCCCTACCGGCACCGTACTTTTGTCTACGATGACTTTAAAATCAGTAAGGATTTTGCCAAGTTGGTCTGCCACTCCCAAAATATAAGATAAGTCGGCAGAGCCATCTTCGCCAGGGGGGGTAGGTAAGGCCAAAAAGATGATTTGGGCATCGGCAATACCTTGTGCAAGGTTGGTGGTGAAGTGCAAACGGCCCGCCTTGATATTGCGCTCAAAGAGCACATCTAGTTCTGGCTCATAGATCGGAATTTGGCCTTGTTGCATTTTTTCAACCTTCTGTTGGTCAATGTCTATGCAAGTGACCCGATTGCCCGTTTCTGCAAAGCAAGTACCTGTAACGAGGCCAACATATCCAGTGCCAACTACTGCAATGTTTTTCATTTGAAAAAAGAGATAAAGTGTTCGATAATATAGTTCAGTTGTTGTTCGTCCATTTCGGTATGAATTGGCAAACTGATCACTTCCTTGCAAAGTGCTTCGGTAAGTGGCAACTCTAAGCCCTGCACGTCAAAATGCGCAAACATTTTTTGGCGATGGGCCGGTATAGGGTAGTAGATCATTGAAGGAATGCCGGCTTCTTGCAAGTGTGCTTGCAAGGCATCGCGGTTGTGCCCCTTGAGTTTGAGGGTGTATTGATGAAAAACATGCTTGGAATCTGTAGCCCTAAAAGGGATTTCCACGCCTGGCAATTGCGCAAAAGCAGCGTCGTAGGCCTCGGCCACATCGCGGCGCGCATCGATGTAGTTGTCAAGTTGGCGCAGTTTGATGCGCAATACAGCCGCCTGAATGGTGTCTAGTCTGGAATTACAACCCACCACATCGTGTACATATTTTTTTTCTTGGCCATGGTTGGCAATCATTTTGATTTTTTTGGCCAGATCGGCATCTTGGGTGTAGAGCGCACCACCATCGCCATAGCAACCCAAGTTTTTGCTCGGGAAAAACGACGTACAGCCAATATGACCAATGGTTCCGGTTTTTTGCACTGAACCGTTGCTCAAATGATAGTCTGAACCAATTGCTTGCGCGTTGTCTTCGATGACAAAAAGTTGGTGCTTTTCGGCAAGTTCCATAATGGCATTCATGTTGGCCGCCTGGCCATACAAATGCACCGGCACAATGGCTTTGGTACGTGATGAAATGGCTGCCTCTATGGCGCTTGGGTCTATACAAAAGGTTTGAGGGTCTACCTCCACAAATACAGGCGTGAGGCCCAAAAGTGCAATCACTTCAGTAGTGGCAATGTAGGTAAAGCTCGGTGTAATGACTTCATCGCCAGGCTGAAGACCTAGCGCCATGAGTGCAATCTGCAGTGCATCGGTGCCGTTGGCACACGGAATGACGTGCTCAGCACCCAAATAGCTGGCCAATTCTTGTGCAAAATGGCCCACTGCGGGGCCATTGATAAATGCTGTTGTATGGATTACCTCGGCTATGGCTTCGTCAATAGCAGGTTTGATTTTTTGGTATTGGGCCGAAAGATCGACCATCTGGATAGGCTTCATTTTGATTTAATCAATGTATAAGATATTTAACAAAATTAATGAATCACTAATAATTTATTCAATTTGTATATACCCAAAATACACTTTTGGCTGTAGGTTGAGATGGCTAATATTTTAAAACGAATATCTTGCTGAATTATTCTATATTAAAGAAAGATACAATATGAGTACAATCATAAAAATCTCTTATTTTATATTTAAGTTTGTATTTGAACATTTTGACTAAATCTAAAAAATAGAATCATCATAAATTTATGGATCAATTACTAAAAGGTTTCACAGTTACTTCTTCCGACCTCACACGCCCGTGGGGTGGTTTTTATGTCATTCATGAGGGACAAGCGCAGTTGTTTTCGGATACTTTTTTTGATGGCCTAGATGTGGCTACTCTTACTATTGGTGGCAAGTTGAGCCCCAAGATTTTGCTCGTTTCGCCAAAACAGCGCCTTTCGTGGCAGTACCACAACCGCCGTGCTGAAATATGGCGCGTGGTGGAGGGGCCGGTGGGTGTGGTGCGCAGCCATACCGATGAACAAGGCGAGCTAGTAGTACACCAGGCTGGTGAGTATATCAAACTTGCGCAAGGCGAGCGCCATAGGCTCATTGGTTTGGAAACACAGGCCATCATTGCTGAAATTTGGCAGCATACCGATGCGGCGCAGCCTTCCGACGAGGCGGATATTGTTCGAGTACAAGACGATTTTGGAAGATAATATATAGTTTTTCAATGGCATTAAAAGCAATCAACCCCACACAAACCAACGCTTGGCAAAAGTTGCAGGCGCATTTTGAACTGATGAAAGGCCAGCATATGCAAGCGCTTTTTGCTCAGGATGCGGAGCGCGCTGAAAAAATGCACATCGAGTGGCAAGATTTTTTGTTGGATTATTCCAAGAATATTGCAACCGAACAAACCCTTAATTTGCTTCAAGAATTGGCAAGTGAAGTAGACTTAAAAAGCGCTATTGAACAATATTTTGCGGGCGAGCTCATCAATCAAACAGAAAATAGGGCAGTATTGCATACGGCCTTGCGCAGCGAGCAAACCGAGCCTATATTGGTAGATGGCCAAGATATCATGCCAGAAATTGTGGCTGTAAAAGCCAAAATGCGGGAATTTGCACAAAGCATTATTTCGGGAGCGCACAAAGGCTATACCGGTAAGGCCATCCAAACGGTCGTGAACATCGGCATCGGTGGCTCGGATTTGGGCCCCGCCATGCTTAATGAAGCGCTCAAGTTTTATAAAAACCACCTGAGTGTGCATTTCATTTCAAACATTGATGGCGATCACGTTTTGGAGCTTCTCAAAACCCTAGACTCTGAAACCACCTTGTTTGTCATTGTTTCTAAAACCTTTACTACCCAAGAAACGCTCACCAATGCCCAAACCATTCGCTCTTGGTTTTTGCAACATGCCACTGAGCCCGATGTAGCGAAGCATTTTGTGGCGGTGTCTACGAACTTGCAAAAAGTACAAGAGTTTGGCATTGCCTCAGAAAATATTTTCCCTATGTGGGATTGGGTAGGGGGGCGCTTTTCATTGTGGAGTGCTGTTGGCTTGTCTATTTGCTTGGCGGTGGGCCCAGACCACTTTGAGGCTTTGCTCCAAGGAGCCAACCAAATGGATCAGCATTTCAAGAACACACCTTTTGAGAAGAACATGCCCGTTATGATGGCACTGCTGAGCATTTGGTACAATAACTTCTATGGTGCCGAAACCGAGGCCATGATTCCTTACAATCAGTATTTACAAAAATTGGTTCCTTATTTGCAGCAAGGCATCATGGAATCTAACGGCAAGCGCGTGGGCCGCGATGGGCAAGCAGTGAATTACCAAACCGGAACCATAGTTTGGGGAGAGCCCGGCACCAATGCACAGCACGCATTTTTTCAGCTTATTCACCAAGGAACCAAACTCGTCCCAACGGACTTTATTGGTTTTAAAAAGCCCTTGTATGGCAACAAAGAACACCACGACAAACTCATGTCAAACTTCTTTGCCCAAACCGAAGCTCTTTTAATGGGACGCCCTGAGGCCCCGGGGCTTTCGCCCTTCAAGGTATTTACGGGCAACAAGCCCACCAACACACTTTTGATTGAAAAACTCACCCCATCAAGTGTTGGGGCATTGATAGCCCTATACGAGCACAAATTGTTTGTGCAGGGAATTATTTGGAACATCTATAGCTATGACCAATGGGGCGTTGAGCTAGGCAAAGTATTGGCCAATGGCATCCTCAAAGACATCCAAACAAAAGAGCTGGCCCCACACGATGCCTCGACTACCTTTTTATTAAATAAATACCTAAGCTAATCTTTAAGGTATGAAGAACGTACTTTTTTTAGTTTTAATTTTCCCGATAGGTTTACGTTCACAAACGGCATTAAAGGCTAGCCGTCAAGCACAGTTTGCTTACTCTAAATATGACAAGGAATTTTTTGTTTTAGATGATTCAACCAATTATTACACTTATAACCCCAAAGTTGGTAAGTGGAAGGAGCATAACTTGATTCTTGACCTAAGTGATGCCATCACATTCAAAGACTTTAAACATAGGTTCTATCCTTTGGCTATTGGTAAAGGGCATTATTTGTTTGTTCAAGATGGTTGCGGTATGGTATATGAACTTAAAAAAGATACTATTAAACGTATCGATCAGAGCTATGATCAAAAGCATCAATTTGGAGCGGCAATTTATGCATATAAAGGTGTGCCTTATATGTTCGGCGGCTATGGCTTGTTTAGAACAAAGAATTTGCATTCTTATTTTGACCGTCATTCAAAGGAATGGTTTGAGGTTGAAAATCAACAGAAAATATTTCCTTCAGAAAGGGATACACCTTATATAATTCAACTAGAAAATGAAGTTTATTTTTTGGGTGGCATTACGCATCAACGTAACAAATTTAGAGTATTAAACGACATTTGGTTATATAGTCACTTCACCAATAAATGGAATTTGCTCGGAGAACTTAATCCGCACTTTACAACAAGTACGCGTAAGCGAGGCTTTGTTCAGAATATAGATTATAGTATATTCACTTTTGATGATAAATTATTTCTAGTTGATGTATTAAACAATAAATATTATAAATATGTATCAGATAGGTATTATACCTTTCATCGAATTGTGGCGGATGTAAAAAAAGAATTCGTACTAGCAGCCACACATAATTCCGCAAATAATGAGTTGGCTAATCTTGAGGTAGTACCACTAAAAAAGATTTTATTCGGAAATCATACAGAATATTCTCTTTATTCAAAAACGTCCTTTTTAAAGAATTTGCCAAGTTCATTTTTCCTTTGGCTTTCTATTTTGTTCAATGTCATCTTGATGGTTGTTATTTTTCTCATCTTGCGTAAGAAAAAAACAGTGAAGAACGAATCCGAATTATTCCTTTTGAAGCAAGCAGACTTCACCATTCAAGAATGGAGAATTCTAGTACAAATAAGCCAAAATAAAGAGCTTGAACTTTCTGCTTTGAATCAATTTTTTGATGAATCAGGATTGTCTTTTGAGACCCTTAAGAAACGAAGAGAGAGTTTTATAAAAGGATTGAGAGTAAAATTGGCGCTTTATACACGTCGTGAAGTCGAAACCATACTTGTGGAAACTAAACACCCGTTAGATAAACGTATGAAGGTAATAACTTGGAATCCTGAACTGAGGATTGAAGATAATTAGATACATTTTAAAGTAGGATGTTATGATTTTTTTATATTAATCTCAAATTTATACAGTGCGTCGCATACTTGTCCTATTTACGCTTATAACACATGGAATACTTATGAATGCCCAAGTTTCGGGGGCTGAGTCCGTAGCTTTGCCGGTGGTTGGGGTGCACTACGGTGGTGCTTTTTCAGGAGGTGATTTGGCTGCGCGCTATGGGTATTTCAATCGGGTGGGCTTCACGGCTGGATATAAATTCAAGAGCTCTTGGAGCACTGGCGTGGAGTCTGATTTTTGGTTCTCAGACAATGTGCGCCTAACGGGTCTGTTTGATCATTTAGTAGATAACGCGGGCAACATTACCAATGATTTGGGCTTGCCTGCATCGGTATTGGTATATCCGCGTGGGGTGCATTTGAATGCCTATGTCGGGCGCCTACTTCCATTAAATCAAAATAACCGCAATAGCGGAATTTTATTACAACTCAGCGGGGGCTTCATGTTGCATCACCTGCGCATAGAAACCAATGACAACGTAGTGCCGCAATTAGAGCTCGACTACAAAAAGGGCTATGACCGACTTACTACGGGCGTCAATGTACAGCAGTTTGTTGGCTATTGCTTTTTGAATAACCATGGCTCTACAAGTTTTTATGCAGGGCTTTATTTTCAGCAGGGCTTCACCTACAACCGCCGCACAATCAATTTTGACGAACCCTCGGTGCCGGTATCTACAGCGCGCCGCTTGGACTTGCAAACCGGCTTTCGCCTGGGGTGGTACATTCCCTTTTATTCTGCCGAACCCCGAGAGTATTATTACAATTAATGACATTGCTCTACACCTTCATCATTCATTGCTATGCACTCTTAATAAGGCTGGTGGCTTTGTGGCACCCCAAAGCACGCACGCTGGTACAAGGAAGGCTTAGATCATTGCAACTGCTTGATGAGCTACCCAAAGCAAAGCAGAAACGGTTTTGGTTTCATTGTGCATCCTTAGGTGAATACGACATGGCCCTGCCCTTAATACAGGCTTGCCAAGCGGCAGATCTAACTTTGGAAATCGTAGTGAGCTTCTATTCGCCCTCGGGCATGCAACACTACCACAAAAGAGGTTTTGAGCCTTTTGCTGTGTTTTATTTGCCCGCCGATTTGCCAAGACATATGAATAAAGTGGTAAGGTTAGTGGGTGCAAGCCGCCTCTATCTACTCAAATATGAGTTTTGGCCCAATATGCTCCGTGCAGCTAAAAAAAGGGAATTGGGAATTTATTCCATTGCCACCCTATTGCGCCCAAAACAGGTTTATTTTAGGTGGTATGGTGCGTTTTTTAGAAAAGCCTTAAATCAAGTATTGTATTTCGGAGTGCAAGATTTGCAAACAAAAAAATTACTACTCGTTGCAGGGGTTGCTGCCGATAAAATTGAGCTGCTCGGTGATTTGCGCTTTAATCGGGTGATTGACGCCAAGCAAAATGCCCAAGCCAATGTACTTATTGCAGCATTTGCCCAAAAACAGCCACTACTTATTCTTGGCAGCAGTTGGCCCCCAGAAGAGGCCCTACTCAGTTCATACCTGAATTTTGTAAATTTTAGTCCTCCATCTGATTTGAAAATACTCATTGCTCCTCACGATATTTCTTCAAGTCATTTGGCACAGCTAAAGGCACGCTTTCCCGAGGCCATGTTGTATTCAAAATCAACAGAAAATGCCTTGAAGGATGCCAAAATTTTAATTTTAGATACCATTGGCCACCTAAGTGCGGCCTATCAATACGGCCGTTTGGCTTTTATAGGTGGGGGGTTTAGTGGAAAGTTGCACAACATCTTAGAGCCTGCAGCCTTTGGTTTGCCTGTCATGTTTGGCCCCAAGCACTCGAAGTTTCCGGAAGCAGCTCAGTTCTTGGCTTTAGGCTTTGCCAAGGAGTTAAGCACCACAGGTAAATTAAAAGCTAACATTGAAGAATTTTTAAATTCTGGTGAGCCACTCAGAGAGAAAATCAGCAGCGGTGTAGAACAAATGCGCGTGAATTTGCCCAAGCAAATTGTAGAATAACGCAAATTTAATATGCGCGTACGTTGCGCTTCTCCATCCAATTGATGAATGCCCGATTCACCACCTTATTGCCGCCAGGAGTAGGGTAGTTGCCAGTAAAATACCAGTCACCAGTATGACCAGGGCAGGCAATATGAAGGTTTTCAACGCTTTGGTAAATGATCTCTACTTGTGCTTGTATTCCGGCAGGTGTCAGCATCTGAGCAATTTTGGCTGAAATTTGTGCATCGGTAAATGGTGCATAAATGCGCTGTACCACATTCTTGACTTGTTCCTTAGGCAGCGCAACTTGTTCGAGGGCTGCTTTGTACACTTCGTCAATAACATGAGCTTGATTGGTTTCTCTTAAGAGCGCAATGGCTGCTTCAAAGGCAATAAAGTCGCCCATTTTGGCCATATCAATGCCGTAGCAATCCGGGTAGCGTATTTGAGGGGCAGAGGAAACCACCACAATTTTTTTAGGCCCTAAACGGTCAAGAATGCGCAGAATACTTTGCCGCAATGTGGTGCCGCGCACAATGCTATCGTCAATGACAATCAAGTTATCGGTACCACGGCGCACCGAGCCGTAGGTGATGTCGTAAACATGAGCCACCAGATCGTCGCGGGAGTCGTCTTGGGTAATGAAAGTACGCAGTTTGGCATCCTTGATGGCAATTTTTTCAATGCGCGCTCTGCGGTTAATGATTTGGGCCAAAGCCTCAGGGTTGGCATCGGGGCCAAGGGCCTTGATTTGTTGAATTTTATCCGTGTTGAGCGCTTCTTCCAATCCTTTGATCAAGCCATAGAATGAAACTTCAGCAGTGTTTGGTATGAAGGAAAAGACACTGTTGTCATAGTCGTGGTCTACGCTTTTGAGCACATCCTTAACAATGAGGCGCCCGAGCGCTTTGCGCTCTTTGTAGATATCTGCGTCTGAACCCCGTGAAAAGTAGATGCGTTCAAAAGAACATTGCGCAAGCGCGCGGGGTTCGTTGATTTGAATTTCTTTGACTTGGCCTTTCTTCTCGATGATCAGGGCATGGCCTGCTTTGAGTTCTTGAATGTCTTCAACTTTGAGGTTGAAGGCCGTTTGAATTACGGGCCGCTCAGAGGCTACTACGCATATTTCGTCATCTTCGTACCAAAAAGCTGGGCGTATGCCGCTAGGGTCTCTGAGTACAAAGGCACTGCCGTGGCCCATAAGGCCGGCCATGGCGTAGCCACCATCCCAACGCTCTGATGCTTTCTTGAGAATTTTTTCAATGTTGAGCTCTTCCTGAATACGGGCATAAATTTCCGTTTTGGCATAGCCCAAAGATTTGTAGCGCTCGTATATTTCTTCATTTTCAACATCTAGAAAATGCCCGATCTTCTCCATTACGGTAACCGTATCGGATTTTTCTTTGGGATGTTGTCCGATTTCTACCAACACATCAAAAAGTTCGTCAACGTTGGTCAAATTGAAATTTCCTGCTACCACTAAATTGCGTGTCATCCAATTGGACTGTCTTAAAAACGGATGGCAGCTTTCAATGGAGTTGCGGCCATAAGTGCCGTAACGCAAGTGGCCCAAGAAAACTTCGCCAGTAAAACCTACATTTTGCTTCAAAAAATTGACGTCCTTTAAATTATCAGGGTTGTCGTCATAGACTTTTTTGAACTTGGCATTGATTTGATCGAAGATATCTTGGGTGGGGTTTTTTTGCACCGACCGCGTGCGCGAAATGTAGCGCTCACCGGGTTGCATATTGAGTTTGATGTTGGCAATTCCAGCGCCGTCTTGCCCTCTGTTGTGTTGTTTTTCCATCAAGAGGTGCATTTTGTTGAGGCCCCAGAGGGCAGATCCGTATTTGTCGAGGTAGTAGTCGAGGGGTTGCTTGAGCCTTAAAAGGGCGATGCCACACTCGTGTTTGATCGGATCACTCATGGAATGGAATTTGCATGCAAAGTTAAACCAATATTCCTAAATTTACATCGTGAGAGCATTGATTATCGTCTTTTTGATTGTGTTGCAATTGGCTTTGCAAATTGGCGTGCCCGTTCACAAGCACTTTTGCCAATTGGAAGGCACCTTTGCTTCTGTTTTGATCAAAGTAGATCATCAATGCGCCGAACCACATTCTAATTTACCACCATGCTGCCAAAAAGAAAAATATGCTAAAGACTGTTGTACAGATGAGCTGCAGGTGATCCATACCTACATCGATGAGGTGCAGCCTTCTGTTGAGCAGTTTAATTTAGTATGTGACCTAACCACATTAGCATTCACGCCAACAACAATATTTTTACATTCTTGGCCAATAAGTATCCAAAGGCACCCTAGCTTTCTAGATAAACGACCGCCCCCGCTCCACAGAACGGGCAGGCACATTCAGACCCTTCATCAGATTTGGCAAATTTGAATTGGCAACAGCATCAAATACTGTTTGTTCAACTCAACTATTGTCTATGAAAATCAATTTTTTAATCGGAATTCTATTTTTAATCTCATCCTATACTGCTCAAATTAAAGGGGTGGTCCAGGGTGTGGATTCTGTGGCCACCAAGCCCCTTAAGAATGTCAAAATCACATTGCTGCGTGCCGGCACAACCGTTTATTCTAATGAAGATGGCTCTTTTGAAATTTTACTTGGCAAGCAAAGCCCAGACACCTTGCTTTTTACAGCAAAAGGCTATCGTTCTGACCGCCTTGTGGTAACGCGCCAAGACCGTTTTGCCGCACTCAACGTAGTGTTGGTCTCGGGCCAGTTGGTGAGAGAAATCGTAGTGAGTGGGGGCAAGGATGCCCATGGCATTTCAAAACTCAAGACCCTACACATAGAAGAGCTCACGAGTGCTGAATTCAGAAAAGCGGCTTGTTGTAATCTATCAGAATCTTTTGAAACCAATGCCACCGTCGATGTAAGTATGTCCGATGCTATTTCAGGCGCCAAGAAAATACAATTATTAGGCCTAGATGCCGCCTATACTCAGTTGCAATTTGAGAATATTCCATTTTTGCGAGGCTTGGAAAGCGCTTATGGCTTAGGGGTTATCCCGGGAACTTGGCTAGAATCGATTCAAATAACCAAGGGTACGGGTTCGGTGGTTAATGGCTATGAATCAATGGCAGGCTTGGTGAATTTTGAATTCAAGAAACCTAAAGAGATGCAGCGACTGGGTTTAAACATATATCAAAACCGCTTTGGGCGTTCGGAGCTCAACCTTCAAGGAGGCCAAGCCCTAACCCAGCGCTGGCACATGGGTACTTTTCTTTCTGCTGCGACTATTTATGGAGCGCAAGATCACAACCAAGATGGATTTAGAGATCAGGCACTTTCGAGTACCGTTAATTGGCTGCAGCGCTTTAGTTACCAAGGGCCAAAAATGGAGGCGCAGTTAGGCCTTTTGGCCTATGTCGACGACAAGGCTGGTGGGCAGATGAGTTTTAGCAAACAAAACCCAGTGGGTTATGGCATGGCCCAACAAAGCCAACACTTTTCGGTATTTTCCAAAACGGGGTTCTTTGGCAAAAAACCGGCGCAAAGTTTGGGTATTATTGCTCAGCTCAAATACCAAAATTTAGCTGGATTTTATGGCCAAAGGGTTTTTAGTGGTCAAGAAAAACGAGTTTACCTGAATGCTATATACGACGATATTTTAGGCTCTGCCGATCATAAAATTAAATTGGGCATTAGTTTTCTTGGGCTGCAAATTGAACAGTTTGCCCAACAGCCCTTTGTTGGTGTGCAGCTTGGCTTGCAGCGCACCGAATTGGTACCGGGCGTATTTGCCGAGTATGCCTACTCGGGCAACCGCCTTTCGGCGGTTGTAGGTGCGCGCTATGACCAACACAACCTAGCTGGCGACCAATTCTCACCGAGAGCGCACCTCAAATACGCCCTCACACCTCAGCTTGATTTGCGCCTGACAGCGGGTAGGGCATGGCGCCTTCCGAACTTTGTCATAGACAACCTCTCGCTTTTGGCAAGCTCCTTTGAGTGGCAAGCCAACCAGGCTCTTCTGCCAGAAATTTCCAACAATGTTGGCGCTTCTTTGGTGCAAGGTTTTGTATTTAGAAAACGAAAGGGGAGCTTGAGTATTGATGCTTACCACACCCGATTTGCTCAACAACTTGTGGCCGATCGTGATAGTTTATTTGGGGTAGTGGTGTTCAAAAACATTGCTAACAATTCCCTAGCAACGGTGATTCAGACAGAACTAGCCTATGAAGTATTGCGCGGCCTTGATTTGCGTTTGGCTTATAAGTTTCAGGATGTCAGGGCATTATATAACGGCACACTGCAAACGCAAGTGCTTTTGCCTAAGCAGCGCTACTTTGCCAATCTGGCATACCAGACCCGTAACAAGCGTTGGAATTATGATTTGACCTACTCTCGCTATAGTGCTGTACGGCTGCCACAAGAGGGGAGTGGCAAACCCTGGGCCTTGCTCAATTTACAAGTTACGCGTAATTTCAAAAAGCTTGAATGTTATCTTGGTGGGGAGAATCTATTGAATGTCCGGCAGCAGCAGCCAATTATTGATGCGGCCAACCCTTTTGGCTCGACTTTTGATGCCACTCAAATATGGGCACCAATTATGGGTTGGAATGCTTATTTTGGTCTTAGATTTAATGTGAAATAACCTTCTTTATACCATTTATTTAACTTTTATTATCAAAAATTTCAAGATGAAAAATTTATTACTCTTTATATTATTATTGGTTTCTCCAGCTTTTTTTGCCCAAAAACAAGCCGGTGTTAGCATCCAGACCAATGCCCAATGTGGTGATTGCAAAGAGCGCATCGAAACGGAACTCAACCAGACCAAAGGTGTCATTTATGCAGAACTGAACCTAGAGACGAAGGTCGTGGAAATCAAATTTCGACCCGGTAAAGTAAATCCAGAGGCGCTCCATAAAGTAATTACGTCTATTGGCTATAATGCCGATGATCAGAAAGCAGACCCAAGGGCTCAAAAAGCTCTTCCGCTCTGTTGCCAACCTGGTGGCCATTAAGCTCTAATCAGCGCTGTATTTTATACGAGAGCCCGATACCGATTACAGATTTAAATTGGGTGCGTGGGCCTGTGTTTCCATTGGTATCGGTAATATTGATGTCGTCGTCGTATAAAATATTCCATTGTGCCGATGCCGAAACCAAAGAGTTAACTCTAAACAACAATAATAGCTCAGCATTCACATCTATGTTTTGCGGGTTGTTCAAGTAATTGCTAAACAACTCTAGCTTGGATTTCATTTCGATGTTTTTGGCGAGCGTTGTGTTGTATTTCATCTTCAGGTATGCACCGTATTCTTGGCGATAGCGCGTTCCGGGCAGCACCCCAAAAGAACCTTTGGCGCTGAGCGAATCATCGAGCACAAACGTAGACTTAATGGCGATAGAAGAAAAGAAAACGTTAAAATTATCCGACTTACGAAAATCGGCTCCAAGTGCTAAATTCAAGTAGCCTGGCGCCATAAAACTCGAAACGGGCACTGAATCATTGGGATAAGCAAATCCATTGATGCTTTGGGTGCGGAATGTGGAGGCGAAGGTGAGAAAAAAACCTTTAGAAAGCTGCATACCAAAAGTACTAGAAAGCTCAAGCCGGTCATCGGTTTTTTGCGCACCTATGCCTTTGTTGTCAAAATATTTGATTCCGCCGAGTGCAATATTGGCATCGTTGGTCCATTTGATGGATTCTCTGGTGTAGTATGCTGAGGCATTTGCCGAACCAATGACTGAAATGTTGTTTCGCCCCCCGGCATTCCAATTTACAAATGAGGTTTGTGTACCACTTAATGAATAAAGCGATTTAAATTTCCAATAGGAGGTGCTGTCTTGTGCCAAGCAAAATTGATGCATGATCAGGGCAAACAATAGCCCAAAAAATGTGTTATTTTGTAATCTTGACATACAGACCACAAAAATAATGCGTTTTCTTAGCTTGCTTATCGTGTTTTTGCCTATTCTTTCCACAGTCCATTATGCACAAACTCAAACAGATTATAGCAAAACTGTCAACTGGGCAGCGCTTCCTAGCAATTTGCCCCCAGGATTAGCTGCCTTTTGCCAAGACACGAGTTTGTGGTCGGCGGTGGATGTTTTTTATGTCTATCCTACCTTGAACACCCAAAAAAAAGACCGAAGGTGGAATGTAACTATTGAAGACGAGCAACAGCGAACTAAAGTTTTACAAACGGCCTTGCCTTTTCAAGGGAGTGCCTTTGTAGAGGCGGGTAGATTTTATAGCCCCTACTACCGATCAGCCCACTTGAGGTCGTACTATGCAGCCGACCAACAAGGCAAAGATGCGCTTGCACTTGCTTATTCAGATGTGCGCGCTGCATTTTTATATTACTTAGAACATTACAATCAAGGTAGGCCAATTATTCTGGCCGCGCACAGTCAAGGCAGCACACATTGTGGCTTATTGCTCCAAGAATTTTTTGATGCCAAACCGCTCCAAAATCAATTGATAGCAGCCTACATACCGGGTATTGGGATTTGGCCATCGGATTTAAAAAATATTCCATTACTCGTTAGTCCTGAACAGACCGGAGGTTACCTAGCTTGGAATACCTTTAAAAAACACATCGATCAAGCATCATATCAAAAATGGTATAAAGGTAGGGCGGTGATTAACCCCATCACCTGGACTACCGAATCATATGCCTCAAAAGAGCTACATAAAGGTTTTTTGTATACCGACAAGCGCATTTACAAGCAGCTTTTCAATACCCATTTGATTGATGGGGCTGTATGGATAGATCGGCCCAAAGGAAAATTTATGCTTATGAGTTTTACGATGCGCAATTACCATATTGGAGACATCAATCTTTTTTGGCAAGATATCCGCGAAAATGCCAAATTGAGAGCTAAAAATTTCCTTGAAAATAAGTAATTTTGTAGTCCAAAATCGACACCATACATGACACCCTTCGAAAGACGCCACATCGGCCCAGGAGCCACAGAGCAACAAAGCATGTTATCTACCATTGGAGTAGATTCAATCGGTACCCTCATTGACCGAACCATTCCAGCTCAAATTCGCCTCAACAGAGAGTTGCAGATCGATGCAGCCCTTTCTGAACAAGCTTATTTGGCTCATATTACCGACTTAGGTGCGCAAAACAAAGTGTTTAAGTCATTTATTGGTCTAGGTTATCACGAAACCATTGTTCCTTCGGTGATTTTGCGCAATGTTTTGGAAAATCCAGGGTGGTATACGGCCTATACGCCTTATCAGGCAGAGATTGCTCAAGGGCGTCTTGAGGCACTGTTGAATTTTCAAACTATGGTTTTGGAGCTTACAGGCATGACCATTGCCAATGCATCATTACTAGACGAAGCTACTGCTGCTGCTGAGGCCTTGATCATGTTTTATAATTCCAGAAGCCGAGCCGATGTTCAAGCAGGGCGCAATAAGTTTTTTGTAGATGCCAATGTGCTCCCTCAAAGCATTGAGGTAATGACTGGCCGAGCACAAAATCTAGGAATTGAGCTCATTGTAGGGGATGCCAATACATTCACCCCAGACGCTGCTTTCTTTGGAATTTTTGTACAATACCCCAATGCAAAAGGTCATGTTCAAGACTGGACCAACGCCATCGCAAACTTCAAGTCACAGGGCTTGCAAGTTGCTGTTGGTGCGGATCTACTTTCATTGGTTTTGCTCAAGTCACCGGGTAGTATGGGCGCTGATGCGGTCATTGGTACGGCACAACGCTTTGGCGTACCGATGGGCTACGGCGGCCCTCATGCTGCATTTTTTGCTACAAAGGAAGACTACAAACGCAATTTGCCGGGGCGCATCATTGGCGTTTCAAAAGATGCCGATGACAATCAGGCCTTGCGCATGGCCCTGCAAACACGTGAACAACATATCAAAAGAGATAAAGCAACCTCAAACATTTGTACTGCACAGGCGCTGTTGGCCGTAATGGCTTCTATGTATGCTGTTTATCATGGCCCAGATGGCATTACAAAAATTGCCAACCACGTGCACCAATTGGCAAGTAGTGCTGCAGCGGCACTTCAAAAAATCGGCCTTCAGATTGGTTCGGCTCACTTTTTTGATACGATTCATGTGCAGGGGGTGGATTGCGCTGCTATTCGTAGCAAGGCTGAGGCTGCAGGCTTAAATTTCCGGTACATTTCCAATTCTGAGCTGAGCATCTCTTTTGGCGAACCACATACGCATCAAGATTTAGCGTCAGTGTTGCAAGTTTTTGGCGCTGCTATTCAAGAAGGTCCAAGGGCTATTCCAAGCGGGCTTGTGCGTACTGAAGGGGTGCTTACGCATCCAGTTTTCAATTCGTATCATTCTGAATCACGCATGATGCGTTACCTCAAACGACTAGAAAACAAAGACCTGTCATTGGTTCATTCTATGATTCCTCTGGGTTCGTGCACCATGAAACTCAATGCGGCTTCAGAAATGATGGCCGTCACCAATCCACAATTTGCCAACATACACCCTTTTGCCCCGCTAGACCAAGCGGCAGGTTACCACAGCATGTTTGCTCAACTCTCTAAAGATTTGTGCGAAGCCACTGGTTTTGCGGCCGTTTCTTTGCAACCAAACTCAGGTGCTCAAGGCGAATACGCTGGTTTGATGGTCATCAAAGCCTATCATGAATCTCGCGGCGACTTCCAGCGTAAAAAAATGATCATTCCTTCATCTGCACATGGCACCAACCCAGCATCAGCAGTGATGGCTGGTTTTGAAGTGGTAGTAACGGGTTGCGATGAAAACGGCAATATCGATATCGATGAACTGCGCACTGTTGCTACAGACCTCAAAGAGGTATTGGCCGGTATCATGGTCACTTATCCATCTACCCATGGGGTATATGAAGAGGGAATTATTGAAATAACGAGTATCATACACGAAAATGGTGGCCAAGTGTATATGGACGGTGCCAATATGAATGCCCAAGTTGGCCTGACCAATCCGGGCAACATCGGAGCCGATGTTTGCCACTTGAACTTACACAAAACCTTCGCCATTCCGCATGGCGGTGGTGGCCCAGGAATGGGCCCAATTGGAGTGGCCGCCCATTTGGCACCCTTCCTTCCAAGTAATCCACTCATCAAAACAGGCGGAGACCAACCTATCCATGCCATTTCAGCAGCACCCTACGGCTCTGCGTTAATTCTCACCATTTCATACGCTTACATCAAAATGTTGGGTGCTGAAGGTTTGAGAAGATCAACAGAAATAGCCATTTTTAATGCCAACTACATTGCAGCTCGTTTGAAAGGACACTATGACATTCTATATACCGGCGCGAATGGAACAGTTGCTCACGAGATGATCCTCGATTGCCGAGACTTTAAAAAGACTGCTGATGTGGAAGTAGCCGACATGGCCAAACGACTGATAGATTTTGGTTTTCATGCGCCAACAGTTTCATTTCCAGTGGCGGGTACCCTCATGATAGAGCCTACGGAATCCGAAGACAAAGAAGAACTAGATCGTTTTTGCGACGCCATGATTAAAATGCGTGAAGAAATTCGTGAAATTGAAAATGGACATGCGGACAAGCACAATAACTTGCTTAAAAACGCACCACACACTGCCGATTGTATCATTAATAAGAATTGGAACTACCCTTATTCGCCTCAAGAAGCGGCTTATCCATTGCCGTATTTACTCGAGGCCAAATATTGGGCGCCTGTTCGCCGCGTAGACAACGCCTTTGGCGACCGCAATCTTGTTTGCAGTTGCCCTAGTGTGGAGAGCTATGCCAATATTGTTTAAATATGAAATTAGATATCCTTGCTTTTGGTGCGCACCCTGACGATGTCGAGCTTTCGGCAGCAGGAACACTCATGCATTACGCCAATCAAGGAAAAAAAATTGGCATCATTGACCTAACTGAAGGCGAATTGGGCACACGCGGTAGTGTAGAGAGCAGGTATCAAGAGGCGCAAGCTGCTGGAGCTATTCTAGGCTTGACGTACAGAAATAATTTGCGCTTGCCCGATGGATTTTTTGAAAATAATCAGGCAGCCAAATTGAAAATTATTGAGCAAATCAGATTGCATCAACCTCAGATCGTTTTCGCTAATGCGCTTTTTGACCGCCATCCAGATCATGGCCGTGCTGGTCAAATGGTAGCAGAAGCTTGTTTTTTATCGGGCTTACGAAAAATCAATACAAAATATCAAGGAGTTCAGCAAGAAGCTTTTAGGCCGCATTTAGTATTGCATTACATTCAGGATTACCATCAAACCCCATCGTTTGTTCACGATGTCACGCCCTACTTGGAGCGTAAAATTGCAGCAATTCAAGCCTATAAAACGCAATTTTTTGACCCGAACTCGCCAGAACCCAACACCCCAATTTCTGGCGAATTATTTTTTGATTTTCTAAAGGGGCGCATGTTAGAAATGGGCCGCCCTGCTGGTTATAATTATGCAGAAGGTTTTGTAACGAGCCGTTGGTTTGGGGTTCATGACCTCTTTGACCTTGACTGAATTCTGAGCCACATCCAATAAGAAGTTGTGCCCAGTGCCACACCAATCGCATTGGCTACAACATCCAATGCTGACACTTCTCTTGCGGGTACAAATCCCTGAACCCATTCAAGAATGACTCCAATGGCAATTAAGGCAAAGAGTAGTTGTAGGGTGATAGCTTTATTTTTAAAACCAAAGACCATAAAGGTATTGCAGCTCAACACCCCGTAGCCAATAAAATGCCCAACCTTATCATTGATTTGCACATTGACCCCTCCGTTTGGGCTTTTGACCGAGAGGTAAATAATTCCAAGTAACTCAAGTATGAGCAAGACGCGGAGCAAACTTTGAAATTTAATCATAAAGCAAGGTTTTATCTTTCAAAGTTGCAGGGCGGCCCTGAGTCATCCAGGTGGGTGCGGGGGCATTTAAGAGGTAGTGGTCGAAAAACTGACGCATGCGAATGGATAAATCGTATTTGTTGGCCAATTTGGTGAGGTTATGGTCGTCGTTATTGTAATTGAGCATCCAGCATGGTTTTCCCAAGCGCCGCATGCCATTATACAATTCAATTCCCTGATACCAAGGAACTGCCCCATCTTTATCGTTGGCCATGATCAGTAAGGGGGTTTGCACCTTAGGCAGATGAAACAAAGGTGAATTTTCTACGTATAAGTCCGGTTTTTCCCAGATGGTTGCTCCAATTCGGCTTTGGGTGCTTTCGTATTGAAATTGTCTGTTGAGCCCACTTCCCCAGCGGATACCTCCGTAAGCCGAGAACATATTGCTGACCGGTGCTCCGGCCATTGCTGCCGCAAAGCGAGGGGTCATGGTAATGAGCATTGCGGTTTGGTAGCCCCCCCAACTCTGGCCCTGTAGCCCCATACGTTTTTCATCAATGGGGTAGTTTTTGAGCAGGTAATCGGCAGCGCTCATGATGCTATTGTAAGCTCCTTGCGCTGGTTTGCCTGGTACGTAACGAATATCCGGCACAAAAACCAAATATCCTCCACTGGCATATTCGGTGGGGTTAATGATACTCGCCGAGGGCTTAGGTGCTTGGTAGTTGTGTAGGTTATCTGAATTGAGTTCGTAGAAGTAAAACAACAGCGGATACTTCAAGTTAGGGTCATAATTTTCTGGTTTATACAACAGTCCTTCCAATACTTGTCCGTCATAGGCGGTCCATTGAATAGATTCCACGGTTGCCCAATTGTAATTGGCTTGTTGCGGATTGGTAACAGAAATACGACTTAATTTTGAAAAATTGCCTTCGTTGCAAAACCAAAGATCGGGGTATTGGCTCACATCCATCTTGCGCAAAGTATATAGATTCGCATTTTCTGCTTTTTGAAGTCCGGCAATGCGCTGCGGGATTTCATAGGCAGATTGCAGCTTATTTTGCTCGTAGAAATATAAAATTTCATTTTTGTTGTTTTTGCGCAGCCCTATGAAATATCCATTCTTGAGGTCGAGCCACGCTGAATCTAAGTTGTAGGGCTCAAATCGCAATTCAATTTTTTGTTCTGTAGCTAGTTCATTTGAAACACTACCTAGCATTTTGCTGCCGATATGATAGCTCCAGATATCATACTCTGACTGGAAATACACCACCTGGGCCTTTTGCGAATAACCCAAAAAACCTACTGGCCCGGCCTCCATTGGCATGCCATTGAGGTCTTCATTCCATTTGATATCCTGGCGACTGCAATTCATACAGCTTAATTCTCTGTTGTCAATTTCGAGCAACATCCATCTTTGATCCTTGGTGTCATAGTAACTAAAATACCTTCCGTCAGCTGATAAACCTCCACGAAAAGCTATTCCTTTGACCAATAACTCTGCCTTTCCACTCTGCAAATCTATACGGTAGTAGTCGCTTTTAGAAGGGGCTTTCCATTGCGCTTCAATTTGATAGCGGTCCGTGTTGCGCGCTAAAAGAAAAGGTGCGGTTGCTTTTCTGTCCATAAAGACACGCAAGGAGTCATTTTCTAATTGAACAAGGCGATCTAAGGTAAGGTGATACACATACAAAAGACCTCTGCTCAATTCTTGGTTTTTATTAAGTAATTGCTGAGGTTGAATTTCCAAATCTTGGTAATGCCAAATATCTAAGTTTACCTTTTCTCGTTCAAGTAAGGTGTCTTTGATTGCTACCTCACGCGGCACTACTGCAAAATAAAGCAGTTTGCTATCGTCGCTGAAAAGGGGCTTTCTGCCAGAGCTCACTGCCTGATAACGACCATCTTGGCTTTGATCAAAATCAGTAGAGTCACCAAAGGAGGTGGTTTGGAGTTTTTCCAAATCAAAAAGTGTTAGCCTGAAGTTTTTGATTTTTGTGGTATCGGTACTGTAAAGAAAAACCAGTTGCTTGTTACTGGGGCTCCAGCCCAACTCAGACACCAAAGGTTGCGCTTCAAATTCTTTGAGGAGTTTGAGATCCGAGGTTTGATAAATGAGCACTTGCATGGAGTCTTGCTTTGCCTTACGCTGCTTAACCACAGCGAATTTAGAGCCATCGGGGCTTAGCGCAAATTGGGTAATGCTATCCAAAAAAGGTAGTGTTTTTTGGCCAGAGACGTACACGAGCAATCGGCCACCGTCGGTCTTAAAAGGATTGGCTTTTGGCGCCTCGAGTGCTTTCTTCCAAAAGCAATATTTCTCCCATTTATTGGGTTCCACCTTTTCTATTTTTTGAACTCCCAGTTCTTGCAATACCAATAATACTGGCGCATCGTCAGCTTGCTGAACTTGCTTTATTTTTTCTATTTTGAAGAGTGTGTCTTGAGTCAGATGATAAATAAACAAGGAATCTTTGGGCCATTTCTTTTTATCTGCCTTGCTGAGTTCAAGCTGACGAAGTGTATCGTAATCGGGGCTCATACGCCACGCTACAAATTGGTTGTCAAAACCTAAGATGGCTCCACTGGCGCGTGCTATGGAGTCGTGTTTTTGATTTTCAGTGTAAAAAAGGTGTAATTCAGGATTGCCTCTGAGCACCGTTTGCTCATAACTAATGATTTGCCCATTGCGAGAAATCTGTTCTTTTTCAAGGCGTTTCCATGTATCATATGTGCTATGATCAAGGGCAGGTTTCTGAGCGCTTAAATTGATGGCAGTAACGAAAAGAAAAAAAATTAGCAGGTACTTCATTGCTTGGTTTTGTGAAAAGAGACTAAATAAACACCCATAAAAATAAACAACATATACAATAAGCGTCCAAGGGTAATGGTGTGGCTGTAATTTTCGGTCCATCCAATGGTGGCAAATACAACCATAAATACGATGACCATAATGGGTTGGGTATAAATATATGCCGCTGAGACGGTGGCACCCACATATTTAAGCCCAAAAATTGTCAAGAGATAAGTAAGAAAAGTAACACCCACAATGACGTATATAATTTTATACCAAACGCTCAGAGGAAAAGTTGAGAATTCCACCTTCGAAAATTCCTGCCAAGTCGGTGGGAAAAGCAATAAGAGCATAAAGCCAATGCTAAAGACATAGGTAATCACTTGCAGCGGACTATATTTTTGAAGTAAGGGTTTTGAAATAACTAAGTATAGCGCATAACTCAGTGCATTGATCAGTAAGAATAGGTCGCCGAGTGTAGAGGAGCCCGCCGAACGGCCTGAGCTCAGGGTAAGTAAAATAGCACCTGTAGCCCCAATAAGCACGCCAAGACCATTGATTTTTGACATCCGTTCTTTGGCTATAATAACAGCCAAAACAAAGACCATCAAAGGGTTGAGCGCCATGATAATTCCAGCATTGAGTGCTGAAGACAAATTTAAGCCATGAAAGAAAAAGAGTTGGTTGATGGCCACACCAAAGAGTCCGGCTGCAAAAAAGCGCCACCAATCTTTGGGCTCAATGCGCTTTGTTTTCTGAAAGCAAAGCAGTATCCAAAACAATGCGACAGCGCCACTGACCCTCAATAAAATAAAGCTAGTTGGGTCAATAAATTGAGGCATGAGGCCTTTGGCCAATACATGATTGGCCCCATAGAGCATATTGACAACAAAAAGAGCAATATGCGCCTGTATAATTTGCGTTTTAGACACAACGCAAAGGTAGTTATTCTGTATCTTTGTTAGATGCACTTGAGCCATTTGCATTTAGTCAATTACAAGAATTACACCGACTTAGAATTTTCATTAGTTCCGGGCGTAAACGGTTTTGTGGGGCCGAATGGCGCTGGCAAGACCAACATTCTAGATGCAGTCTATTATCTGAGTATGTGTAAAAGTTACTTGAACGTCAATGACCGTCAGAATTTGCGTTTTGACCAACCCTTTTTTTCGATTTCAGGCCAATGGCAACTAGATCAAAAAACACATGAGGTTCAGGTTGCTTACAAAGCAGGAGTCAAAAAACAAATCAAGTGGAATAAAAAAGCCTACGAGAAACTCACGCAGCATATTGGTAAGTTGCCTGTAGTATTCATTTCACCTTATGATGGAGATTTGATTGCCGAAGGCTCCGAGTTGCGTCGCAAATGGATGGACGGCATTCTTTCTCAATTAGACAAGACCTACCTTGATGAGATTCAGCGCTATTACCGCTTGCTTGAGCAAAGGCATGCACTTTTGCGTAACATGCACGAGCACCGTTTGTTCGATGCCGATGCCATCGAGGTTTGGGATGCCCAACTCATTCCGAGTGGCAACTATATTCATGCGCAGCGCAAGAATTTTTTAGCCGAATTTATCCCAGTTTTTAAACGTTTCTACGAACAAATTGGCCAAAATTCAGAAGAAGTAGAAATTTCCTACCGCTCGCAATTGCTCGAAGATAAGTTCGAAAACTTACTATTGGCCTCGTCCAAAAAGGACCTGCTCACGCAATATACCAACACAGGGATCCATAAAGACGATTTGATCTTTACCATAAAAGGCCATCCGATTAAAAAATTTGGATCTCAAGGCCAACAAAAATCATTCGTCATTGCGCTGCGACTTTCTCAGTTCGATTGGCTTAAACATCACAAAGGTCAAAAACCAGTTTTGCTACTCGATGACATTTTTGACAAGCTAGACAATGAGCGCGTTGAACGTCTGATTGGGCTAGTCAGTGCCGATTATTTTGGGCAAGTACTCATTACAGATACCGATCCAAATCGGATGAGGGCGCTTTTTGACAAGCTCCCGGGCCAAACCCAACTTTTCCAAATTATTGATCAACAAGCCCTTCCCTTATGAGTTCAGAAAATAAAAGACAATCCGAAGAGCAGCCACTCAATGAATTGGTCTCTAAGATCCTCAAGGCTTATGGCCTACAGGATAAAATGAAAAACTATGACCTCATTGCCGCATGGCCTCAATTAATGGGGCCGGCAGTTGCCAAGAGAACTACCGATATACGTATTGAAAATCAGGTGTTGTATTTAAAAATAGACTCGAGTGTTATGCGCGATGAACTTTTTCATGGCAAGCAAATCATCATAGAGCGTTGCAATCAGCATGCAAAAGAGATAATCATACGAGATATTTGGTTCTCCTAAGATGGTGACCTTAATCACAAAATGGAAAGTCAAGTTTTTGTAATTTAGCAAACAAATCAATCATTTATGTCAAATGCAATATTTAAGGTTCCCGAACCAATCAATGAAATAGTAAAATCATACGGGCCATCTTCATCAGAACGTAACTCCCTTTTAGCTAAATACAGAGAATTCAAAGACCGAAGTCCAATAGATATTCCAATGTATATTGGGGCCAATAAGGTGACAACAGCCAATAAAAAACCGCTGACCATGCCCCATGATCACCAACATATCTTGGGATATTTCAATCAAGGTGATGCTACACATGTTGCTGCGGCCATTGAGGCTGCACTTGCAGCAAAGGCAGCATGGGCTGCACTACCTTGGCAAGATCGTGCTGCAGTATTCTTGCGCGCAGCAGATTTACTAGCGGGCCCTTTTCGCGATAGAATGAATGCAGCCACCATGCTAGCACAGTCAAAAAATGTGTTTCAAGCAGAAATTGATGCGGCTTGCGAGCTTATAGATTTCTTTAGATTTAATGTGCAATACATGACTCAAATCTATAGTGAGCAACCGTCCTCACTGCCTGGTATGTGGAACCGATTGGAATATCGTCCATTGGAAGGCTTTATTTTTGCCCTCACTCCATTTAACTTCACTTCTATTGCAGCTAATTTATCTGCAGCTCCAGCCATGATGGGCAATGTGGTGGTTTGGAAACCAGCCGACAGTCAAATTTATTCCGCTCAAGTAATTATGGAATTGTTTGAGGCTGCAGGCCTACCTGCTGGAGTAATTAATATGGTGACAGTCGATGGCCCTGTAGCAGGTGAGGTAATTTTTTCGCACAAAGAATTTGCTGGCTTACATTTTACAGGCTCTACTGGAGTTTTTAGACAGTTATGGAAAAACATTGCCAATAACATTGAGCAATACCGATCTTATCCGCGTATTGTTGGAGAAACTGGTGGCAAAGACTTCGTTATGGTTCACAGCAGCGCCAATGCTGCAGAGGTAGCCACAGCACTTTCACGCGGTGCTTTTGAATTTCAAGGTCAGAAATGTTCAGCGGCTTCAAGGGCATATCTTCCTGAAAGTTTATGGCCAGCGATCAAAGAAATTTTTGTTGAACAAGTGCAATCATTTAAGCAAGGAAGCCCTGAAGACACCTCTAATTTTGTCAATGCCGTCATCGATGCCAAGGCCTTTGATAAAATCGCATCATACATTGATTATGTTCATACACAGCCCGATGCCCAGGTGATTACTGGTGGCACTTATGATAAATCAAAAGGATACTTCATTGCACCAACTACCATCGTGACTACCAATCCGAAGTTTCGCACGATGGTTGAAGAAATCTTTGGCCCTGTGCTAACTATCTACGTATACCCCGACAATCAATATTCTCAAACCCTAGAATTGGTTGATCAAACCTCGGAGTATGCACTCACAGGCTCGATAATTGCCACGGATCGTTATGCAATTCAAGAAGCAAATGCCAAGCTGATGAATGCCGCTGGCAACTTCTATATCAACGACAAACCAACTGGTGCTGTTGTCGGACAACAGCCATTTGGCGGGGCTCGGGGCTCTGGAACCAATGACAAGGCTGGGGCTTCAATGAATTTATTGCGTTGGGTATCTGCACGAACCATCAAAGAAACCTTTGTGCCGCCGACCGATTACCGTTACCCATTTCTTGGATAGTCATGAAAATCGCCTCCATACTGCTTATTTTAATTTTAAGTAACCAGGCTACGGCCCAGTGGCGTTGGTATTTGCAAGCGGAGGTTGGTGCCAATAAACAGGAAATTCAACAAGTGGGCAGCTTGGTTCAACAAGCCTTTGATCCACAGTCATTTTGGAAGAGTACAGCTGGTGGCGAAGTGCAATTTGGCTATACACTGCTCAAGACCATAACTGCATACACTGGTCTGGGGTATGCACATCAAAATGTGGCTTATCAAAGCACTGAGTGGGCATCAGACGACACTGGTGCGTCTTTTTTACTCTTGTGTAATAAGAATGCTACTGGTGAATTGCTTACATTGCCTTTAGGCTTGGAGTTAAAGGTACTCAGTGTGCATGTGGGAGGCGGGATGCAATACCGTTACCGCGTTCAAGGTACGATGCAAACAGACTTGTATGCATTTGTACCGGGAGCGCCATCGGCCACCTTGCTGAGCTCAACTACGGGCCCCAATACACAGGCCAAGTTAGATATGGGGTATTTTGCCTATTTACAATGGAACCCAATCAAACGTTTAGGCATCAGGGCCAGTGCCTACCGGGGTTTCAAAGACCTAAGCAATGGATTGGAAGTGGGCGCATATAATGAATGGCAGCAACTTTTTGATAAAGAATCGTTTGGTCTTAAAAATTTGCAATTTAATTTGGGTCTAAACATTAGACTTTCTGAATAAATGAAAAACGCCATGAAACGCACCTCTTTTTGGGTATTTGCAATGGTTTGCATGTATTGTTTTTCTTCTTTTTGTACAATTCAAACCTATGATCTTCGGGTTAATGTTTCTGGAATCTCCTCTGCAAAAGGATTGGTAGAGTTTGCTTTGTATAAAAACCCTGCTGTATTTACGCAAGAGGGCAAGACCTATAGACTCGCACGTACTGAGGCCCAGAAAGGCACCGTTAGTTTTACATTTAAAAATTTGGAAGAGGGCAAATACGCTATTGTCGTTTATCATGATGAGAATCACAATAAAATTTGCGATAAGAATTTTTTTGGCATACCAACCGAAGCCTATGCCTTTTCTAATAATATACGGCCAAAATTAAGTGTGCCGGGTTTTGATGAGTGCGCGATTAAATTACAACAAGACCGCAGTATAGATATCAAAATGATTTATTAATCGCGGCAAGCATCATTTCTATTTGCAAAAGAAGTGGCCTACCGTCGTTTTCAATGACAAAATTGGCCAAGGGACGTTTTTGATCATCTGACCATTGGTTGCTCATTCGTTCTAAAATATGTTCCCTTGTACTTGCGTCCCTTTTAAGGATGCGTTCAATTCTCTGTTCTTTGGGCGCTACTACCAAAAGAGTAGCATCGAAGCGTTTGTAATTGCCGGTTTCAAACAAAATCGCTGCTTCATTGAACACAAGTGCGTTGTTTTGTTGCAAAACCCAAGATTCAAATTCCGCTCGAACTAATGGATGCACCAAGGCAGTTAAGCGATGCTTGAGATTAGGGGAAGAAAAAAGTTGTTTGCTGAGTACATCTGTTTGAAAGATGCCATTTATATAGAGTTCCGTACCTACCAATTCGACTAATTGATCCTTTAAAGCATTATTTGTAGCATAAAGTTGCTTAGCCACGGCATCGGAATAAAAAACCGGATAACCCATGCGTTCTAAAATCATAGAAACATAAGATTTACCCGCACCTATGCCACCTGTAAGGCCTATCTGTAACATGACCCGAAATTAGGCAAAGAAAATTGTAAATTTGCAGCATGTCTGAAAAAGAATGGTTCGCTAGTTGGTTTGATTCTCCTTTTTACCATGTTTTGTATGCGCACCGCAACGATACTGAAGCCAAGCAATTCATCGATAAATTGGTGGCTGAATTAAATTTGCCATCAAGCGCTAAGGTGCTTGATTTGGCATGTGGAAAAGGTCGGCATTCCATTACTTTGGCTCAAAAGGGTTTTATTGTTACCGGCGCAGACCTCGCTGCCAATAGCATTGCCGAAGCCGAGCAAAGCAGGATAAATTTGGGTTTAGAAAATCTCCGTTTTGTGGTGCACGATATGCGCACTCCAATAGCGGATTCCAAATTTGATGCAATATTTAATTTATTTACAAGTTTTGGTTATTTTGAAACTTTAGATGAAAACCACAGTGTTTGTCAGTCTATACATCAGATGTTGGATGCCCAAGGCGTCTTTGTCTTGGACTTTTTAAATGCAACTCGCGTGATATCAAATTTGGTAACAAATGAGGTAGTGCAAAGGGGCTCAATTGCATTTCATATTGATCGATGGCACAATAGCAACCATATATATAAAAAAATCAAAATTGTAGATTCAGAAAATCAAGAGCATGGGATATTTGTCGAGCGTGTCCAAGCACTTGGCCTAGATGATTTTGAGAGGTTATTTGGGCCGTATTTCCAAATCGTTGCAACCTACGGGGCCTATGATTTGAGCCCTTTTGATCGGCAATCTAGTGACCGACTTATTTTAATTGTAAAGAAAAAAGCATGAATTTTTACTTCATTCAAACTATATTGTTATTGTCAGTGATTGGGGGTGGATTGCTTGTGAGCCTACTCAATGCCACGAACAAAAACCAATACATCAAACTTGCGTTGGCCTTCAGTGGCGGATTTTTATTGGCGGTGATTTTTCAACACCTCTTGCCAGAACTTTATGGTTCTCATGTGGGCCATCATCATGCATCCGATGATGCTTTGCCGGTTTTCCATGTGGGGGTTTTTATTTTGATAGGTTTTTTAATTCAATTGATTTTAGAGTATTTCTCAGGTGGCATCGAGCATGGACATGTACATGTGCACAAAGGTCAGGCCATGCCTTGGGCTTTGTTTATCTCCTTATCAGTGCATTCAGTTATAGAAGGAATTCCACTAGGTAATATGTTGCAAGTTGGTATTGATCTAGGCCATGATGCTGTGCCCTATAATACTAGCTTTTTTTGGGGTATTGTATTTCATCAGATTCCAGTGGCCATTGCACTGATGACACTCCTATTGGCCACTAAAATTAAACCGCATCAGGCTTGGATGGTACTATTGGCCTTTGGTTTAATGACCCCACTAGGAGTGATTTTAGGGCTAGGTATTACAACCGATCAACTCGGCTTGAATGTGAATGTTATATTGGCAATCGTGGTAGGTATGTTTTTACATATCTCCACCACGATTATCTTTGAAACAACTGAAAATCACAAATTCAATTTGCTCAAATTAGTGAGCATACTCATAGGAGTTGGATTAGCCTTGGGTATTTTTTAGATAGATTAGAACGGTAAATCGTCGTCATCATCGGTACTCGTACCAACCCCTGGAAGTGGATCTGAGCCCATATTCATTGCAGAAGGGCCGCTTGAAGGCATGCCCATTGGTTGGCTTTGCCCTTGTTTTTCAATTCTCCACGCTTCAATGGTATTGAAATATTTAACTTCACCTTGAGGGCTTGTCCATTCTCTACCACGCAAATTAAAAGAAACCTCCACATTTTCATTTATCTGGAATTGATCTAGCAAATTGCATTTGTCTTGAGTAGTTTGAAAGAGGATATCCTGGGGATACATAGAGGTGGTATCCGTGACAACGAATTCTCTTTTTTGAAATTTGTCAGAGATGCGTTGCGTATCTGAAATGACTTTGATAGTGCCTGTAAATTTAAACATGACGGTTTATTATGTATTAGTAAAAGTTTAATTATTAAAAGAAAGCAGGGTAAGCCATGCTTCGTTGAGTTGGTTTTGAGCCAAAAGTGTTTTGGCTCGTTCATGCAGGGCTTCTTCTAAGGCCCTTGGGTCTTCTTCGAGCTCTAGGAAAATATGAGATAATTCGAGTAGTTTGTATTCGTTGACATCGGTCTCATTAGGCAATTCTTCTATGCCCGCTAACTGCCCAAGATTGTTTGCACTTAGTATTTTGCTTGCTTTGATGTCTTGTGGCAATTGGTCATAACCTATACCGCAGGTAGTGATAGGTTTTTTAACTTCAAAAAGCGCATTTGAATTGGCGTGACAATACCAATCGCCACCCATGCGTGCAACCAAATCAATTTTATGTTGATCAATGAGGCCGTTTTCGGTGAGTAGGTCTTCTTGAATGTGGAGCTGTACCACCTCGCAAATGATGAGGTTACCTGCACCACCTTCTTGACCAAGTTCAATGATTTGCTGTACCTTACATTCAAACTGAACCGGCGATTCGGCAACCCGGAAGGGGGCCACTGCGACAGAAGCCAAAGGGGTAAATCCAGATTTGACAAATTCATCGACCTCAGGTGGGTAGGGAGAACTGGCCAAGCTCATTTGATGTACCATTTTGTAATTGACAATATTGATTACTACTTCGGGGTGGGCCTTGGCATTAAGAAAGGTATCTTTGCTTTGTCCTGTTCGCCCAGATCTTGCGGGTGAAAAAACCAAAATGGGTGGGTTGGCACTGAACACATTAAAAAAGCTAAAGGGAGCTAAATTTGATTGCCCGTTGCTATCTAGGGTAGATGCAAAAGCTATCGGCCTAGGACCAATGGCGCCGAGTAATAGTTGGTGCAATCGTTGAATTGGTAATTCTTTAGGGTCAAGGCTCAGCATTTCAATTCAAAGTTAGCCAAATTTCGTAAATTGGTAAGGTGAAATTACGTACTTCTGCGACTTGTCTTATTATTTTGCTCACACTTGGGGTCCATGCCCAAAACAAGCGCAATGATGCCGGTCAACGCCATGGCAAATGGACCTATTATGGTAAAGATTACCCAAAACGCCATATACCTAAAGACCTCAAGGTAGAGGAGGGGTATTACGTCAATGGTAGGAAAGAAGGTATATGGACTAAATTTTTTAGCAATGGTCAGGCACAATTGAAAGGAACATACCGAAATAACCGACCTGAAGGAGACTACACAAGGTACTATTCTAATGGGCAAATTGCCGAGCAAGGTGAATTTCAATCCAACAGATACAAAGGAGCCTTGGTCCGCTATCACCAAAACGGCCATGTGGCTTACCGCGCCAATTTTAATAACCAAGGTCAGGAAAGCGGAAAGGTAAGTTACTACCATGAAAATGGCAAAATAGCTTTGTCCTATACTGTAAAAAACGGAACTCTTCAAGGGGAGGTGTTGCGCTATGATACGAGTGGGAATTTGCTTTCGTCGTTTAAGGTTACAGAGAGCGGTCAAATTGGAGCTATTCAAAAACACAATGCTCAGGTGCAAAATCTGAATCCAAAACCAAACGTTGCTTCAAATTCTCAAATTTATCCGCCAAAACTGACCAATCCTAAAACCAAAGGACTACGCTTTGTACCTAATGGATACAATAAAGTTTACAACGATAACGATGAGATTTGGATGGATGGTGAATTTAAAAATGGCCAACTTTACGATGGAAAGGTTTATGATTATGATCAAGATGGAATTCTTCGCAAAGTGCGCATTTTTAAATTGGGCAAGTATCATTCGGATGGGCAGCTCTAATCTTTAATATTTACTTATTTTTATGCCCAAATTTGCAATATGAAGGCATATGTATTCCCGGGCCAAGGGGCCCAATTTTCTGGAATGGGCAAGGACCTATTCGAACAATCTGAATTAGCACGTTCTATGTTTGCACAAGCAAATGAGATCCTTGGCTTTGATATTCAAAGCATCATGTTTGAAGGCACTGATGAGGCCCTAAAACAAACCAATGTAACCCAACCGGCAATTTTCCTGCACAGCACTATTTTAGCTGCCTGTTTGGGCGATCAATTTCAACCAGATATGGTTGCTGGGCATTCACTTGGTGAATTTTCAGCGCTTGTTGCTAATAAGGCTCTTTCTTTTGAAGCCGGATTGCGCTTGGTTGCTAAGCGTGCTGCAGCCATGCAAAAGGCTTGTGAGTTGGCACCAAGCACCATGGCAGCGATTTTAGGTCTTGATGATGCTATTGTAGAGAACATCTGTTCTACTATCGACGGCGTTGTGGTTCCTGCCAATTATAATTGCCCTGGTCAGTTGGTCATTTCCGGAAGTTTAGAGGCCATCGATGCGGCCTGTGCTGCCTTGAGCGAAGCGGGTGCAAAACGAGCTTTGGTTTTACAAGTGGGCGGGGCATTCCACTCTCCATTGATGGAACCTGCAAGAGAAGAACTTGCCGCAGCCATTGAAGCAACTACTTTCTCAAATCCGATTTGCCCAGTTTATCAGAATGTCAATGCCATGGCCATAAGTACGCCAGATGAAATCAAAAAGAATCTCATTACGCAACTCACTGGCGCTGTTCGTTGGACACAAATCATGCAAAATATGTTGGCCGATGGATGTACAGAAGTAATAGAAGTTGGTCCAGGAAAGGTATTGCAAGGTCTATTTAAGAAAATTGACCGTGAAATTCCTACTTTCAGCGCAGCACTTTAATTTTTTTTTTGTGGAATAATACCACGCCAGGCATCTATATCATAAACATGCTTATGAAAAACTTGACTTTGGTGTGGATGCTCTCAGTAGCCTTAAGCACATTTGCACAATCTGGAACCGGTGATGTGATCGGTTCATTTGTAAATTTTGATAGCCAGCAACCTATCGCAGGGGCAAAAGCCATTATCAAAGAAAATGGACGTGTATACTTGGCGCTTTCAAACGAGGATGGGCGCTTCCGTATTGTGGGTTTGCCAGCCGGCACTTATGAAGTATTTGGGGTATTCCAATCAGACAGCACCGAAAAAGTAGTGGTAGAAGTTCCTGTGGAGGCCTATGGCAACGCTGGCACAATATATTTTCAAAGCAAAACTCAAGATACTAAGGCCATCAGAGTTGGTGGTGGCAGATATGAGAAAGCACGCATCCGAATTGGAGAAACTCCAGTAACTACACTTTCGCCCAAAGAAATCAAGTACCGGCCAGATAAATTCAGCGTGGTGGATATGGTGGCTAATACCAATTCAGATGTTAAAAAAGCTGATGATGGTCAATTGATGTTCCGAGGAGCACGTAAGGGAGACATGATTTATGTACTCGATGGCATCAAATCCAACGAAGTTTTCAATGTTCCTAGTTGTGCAATTGGTCGTATTACGGTATATACAGGTGGGCTTCCAGCCAAATATGGCGATACCCTTGGTGGGGCGGTCATACTCGAAACAAAAAGTTATTTTGACCTATACAGAGAATGGCAAATCAATCAGCCTGATCCAACTCAACGCTAGTTGGGTAGTGTATCTCCCACAAAAATAAACCCTGAGCGGGTACAGAAACATAGGCTTCAGAACGGTCCTGAGCAGCAATGATCTGGGGCAATTCTGAGGCCTTTATTTTGTTCAAACCAACCTCCACTAGTGTTCCAACAATAGCCCGTACCATGTTTCTTAAAAACCGGTTGGCACTAATTTCAAAATAGAGGCCATCTTTGTCGCCAAACCATTGGGCGGCATACACTTCGCAAATATGTGTTTTTACATCGGTATGCATTTTGGCAAAAGAGGAGAAATCTTGTACGCCAATGAGGTACTTGGCCGCCTCATTCATTGCTTCAATGTCAAGCTTTTGTTGCAAATACCAACTTTGCTCTGTTCTAAAAGGATCTTTTGAGTGATGTATAAAATACCGATAGGTTCTACGCAATGCATCAAAGCGAGCATGTGTATTTTGTTCTACTTGCTGCGCGCCATAAAAAGCAATGTCTGGTGGGGTCATGCGGTTGAGCTTGAAAACAAGCTGGGCTGGATCCCAAGATTTGGGTAAGTCTGCATGAAAAAAGTATTGCTTGGCATGAACACCCGCGTCTGTTCGGCCACACCCCACTATTTCAATAGGGGTTTGGGCATGTAATTTCGATAGTGCAGTTTCAATTTCCCCTTGGATGGTACTTGCCTTGGGCTGAATTTGCCAACCGTGGTAATGTTGTCCATTGTAGGCCAATTCTATAAAATAACGTGGCATTATTTAAGATCTTCAGTTTGCACAATTCCAATTGGTGCCATAAATAAATTGTAACTGAATAAGCCATCGAGTTCACTAACGCTTGCCCAAATAAGGTGCTGGCCACTGATTTGAAGGTGGGTATCATCAAGGGTCGTGTTGATAGCTGCACCTAAATTGATTGGATTAGACCAATCCGGACCTTCGCGCTTACACATAAAAAGGTCATAGCCACCCATGCCCGGATGGCCATCGGAAGCAAAAAACAAGTATTGACCGTCTGGGGTTACGTAAGGTGTGGTTTCGCGCCCTTCTGTATTGATGCCTTGAGGCAAGGCACTCACTTCTGCTTGCCAAACGCCATTTATTTTTTTGGCCACATAAATATCGGTAGCGAATTTATTGGCATTGCGATCCGAAACGAAATAAATTTCTTCTACATAGGTAAATTCATCGAGCCAAAGGGTATCGGTTTTCGTTGGAGCCCCTTCAAAATAAGTTGAATTGAGGCCAGCAATATCATTGATGATGCGCATATCATCCCAGAGATGAGGAGTGCTGGCTGTAAACTCAATGATGTCAGACCCTTGAGTACTTGCCTCTTTTGAGGCTGTTGTGTTGAGGGTACCTAGTGCACTCAAACCATCTGCGGCAACATATGACAAGGCATCGAAGCCTTCGGTATTTAAAAGTTCGTCATTGACATAGCTACGCACCCAAGCACCGTCGTTTTGTGTATCAATTTCTGCCTGATAAATATCTTCAAAAAAGCGCTGATCGTCTGGATTAAGATTGGCACCTTTGGCATCGGGATTGCGCGTAGTGTAGTAAAGAGTATGGCCGTCGGCACTCAGAATTGGACTATATTCGTCATAGTTGGTGTTGAGTTGGTCACCCAAAAGTTGCCGTTCATTGGTTTGTCCTTTCTCCAATGCAACGAGTACAAATTCACATTGTAGACGGAGCTCTTCGAAGCCAAGAAGCTTGAAATCCTTTTCAGATTTTATTTTTGCTTTTGCTTTTTCAATATGCCCTTTCGCTCCTTGTATGTCGTTGAGCGCAAGATCGATTTGAGCGGCCAAATAGAGCTGATCGGTTGAGCTCTCTGAACCTTGTAAGGCCAAAGATTTTTGGCTATGCTCTTTGGCGTAATGATAAGAACGCAAATCAAATTCCGTTGTAGCTAACCAATAATAGGCGTTTGCATTACTGGAGTCTATGGCGACGGCTTGCTTTAGAAGCATGTAAGCATTGCTGCTTTGACCCTCATTGAATAGTGTGATGGCATTGGAGGTGATGCGTTTGGCTTTGAGCACATCCTTTTTTGCTACCTGCTGGGCTACTAGGCCCAAGGGTAAAAACAGTAAGAGAAATAATATTTTCATGTAATGATATATCTTACAAAGTAAATAAAACTATTAAAATCAATAACTTTGAGCAAAGGATAATTATGCAAGTTTTTCGTTGTTTATTGGTAATAATGTTATTCTTAGGCTCCTGTTCAAACCAACCTAAAAAAAATAGGGCGAGAGCTATACCACCAATAAAGCCAACTTACAATGAATGGACCACCCTTACCCCAGGGATGGAATACAAAGAAATACTGGCGCCAAAAAAGTCATTTATTGGAGATTCCAAACTCTCCATATTGCGCATGGATCCTAGCTTATTTCAATTTGATGTCTATGCAGCTACTCAATTCGACAGTAAGCCCAGAACTCTGAAAGCTTGGGCCAATAAATTTGATTTAGTGGTAGCTTTTAATTCGGGTATGTACAGTGTAGAAAACCCTTTGCAGAGCAGGGCTTATTTACAAGCAGGCAGGCACAAAAACAACAGTAAATTGACTCCGGATTTTAACTTGATGTTGGCCATGGGCCCTAAACCCAATTCGAACCGTTCCAATATTGAAGTACTCGATCTTACTTGTTCTGAGTGGGACATCGAAAAGCACAACTTTGCAGGTTTTGCACAGGGCTTGAGGATGATAGATTGCAACGCTAGCCCAATGTATTGGCAGAAGAAAATTCAGTCTTGCAGTATGCTCGTTGCAGCAGAAGATGAAGAGGGTAGGTTTTATTTAATTTTTACGCGGTCTCCTTATACACACAATCAGATGATAGATTTTATCTTAGCTATGCCAGGTGGATTACATGATGTGATTTACCTTGAAGGAGGGCCCGAAGCTTGTTTGCTGATTGATGTTGATGGTCAGCATATCGAAAAAATAGGCTCTTGGGTATCTGAAACTTGGGAAAGCGATGGTAACCGTCATTTTTGGGAACTACCCAACATCATTGGTGTTAGAAAAAAGTGACATTAATCATATTTTTTATTGCTTTTTTGTCATTTTTAAAGAATCAATTCTTTCAGATCTTTGAATTGTTCTTCGGGACAAAACTGCTGGGCAACACACACTCAACGACTGTAACTGCTCCAACATGGAAGGATTCAAAAGAGCATGGGTTTAGTATCAATTTTTCCTCTCCATTCAGTGGTTTTTAAAAGGGGCTTCTCAACAAGAGGGCCCCTTTTTTGTTTCATTTCAGGAAGAGCATTAGCCAGCCCTACAAAGCGTAATTTATATACATCATAAAATAATGTTATATTAAAACTATCACTCACTAATAGTATTGCTATTATTTTTGCTCAAAATTACCTTTATGGACTTAGTCGATCGTTTTCAAATCCCTATACTTCAAGAGATAGCTCTACGGAATCCTCAGTCAACCGCTCTGGGTCAAAAGATCATTGAAGGCAGTATACTATTGATTGATCATTTAGGTTTTGAGCAGTTTACTTTTAAAAAACTTGCTCAAAAAATCTCTACTACTGAGGCATCAATCTACAGATATTTTGCAAGCAAGCAAAAACTATTATTGTATTTGGTAAATTGGTATTGGGGTAGGTTAGAATGCCGCTTACACTTACAAACCCAAGGAGGAACTCCCAAGGAAAGATTACAAAAGGCCTTGGAATTGATATTGATCCCTCCCTTGTCTTCAGAAGCACTCAACATTGAAAAACCATTGCAGCGCATAGTGATTCATGAAGCTTCCAAAGTATTTTTAACCAAGGCTGTGGACCAAGACCACCAAACAGGTTATCACCTCATTTATACCGAAATTGTTCAGTATATTGCTGATTTGGTACTGGCCTATCAACCCCGATGTGACTATCCTCAAATGTTAGTCAGCACCTTATTAGAGGGCAGTCAGCTACAGCGCTTTTTTGAACAACACCTTCCGGAGGTGACCAACACTAGCCTCAATGAGGATGCAGTGAATGAATTCTATATCAAATTAATTTTTAGTTACCTAGACAATGAATAAAGACGTCACCAAACCCTTCGAGCGCTTTTGGGCGCTATTGAAACCAGACCGTAAAGACATATCAGACATTTATTTATTTGCCATCATCGGTGGGCTACTAAGTTTGGGGCTGCCCTTAGGTATTCAAGCAATCATCAATTTTATTCAAGCAGGAAAGGTAAGTACTTCATGGTTTTTACTCGTAGGATTAGTAGTCTCGGCCATTGGTTTTAGTGGCTTTTTGAATATTGCCCAATTGAGAATCACCGAGAATTTACAACAACGTATTTTTACTCGGTCGGCATTGGAGTTTGCAACCCGCATACCAAGAGTCCAATTCAAAGAGCTATTATTGCGCTACGCCCCCGAGTGGACCAACCGCTTTTTTGACACCCTCACCATTCAAAAAGGTATTTCTAAATTACTCATTGATTTTACAGCTGCTACGCTGCAGATTTTATTTGGTCTGATACTTCTTTCTTTCTATCATCCGTTTTTTATCATTTTTGGATTTGCCTTGCTCTTGCTTTTGGCTTTGATTTTTCGCATGACTGCAAGAAAAGGTTTTGTTACCAGTTTGGATGAATCAAAGTATAAGTATAAAGTTGCCAATTGGCTTGAAGAAATCACAAGAAATAGAATGACCTTTAAGCACCTAGGCAGCAATGGTATACTTCTCAAGCAAGCAGATAATTACTTGCAAGGTTATCTCAAGAGCCGAGATGCGCATTTCAAGATTTTAGTACAGCAGTACAAATATTTAATTGGCTTTAAGGTTCTTATTGCCTTGGCTTTGCTCATAATTGGAGGCTTACTTGTACTCAATCAACAAATGAACATTGGTCAGTTTGTCGCTGCTGAAATCATCATTGTTTTGGTACTCAATTCAGTTGAAAAGTTAATTGTCAGTCTTGAAATGGTATATGATGTCTTAACTGCCATTGAAAAGATAGGTGAAATTACTGATCTCCCACTCGATCATCAAGACGGGCTTGTTATAGAGCATACCGAATCCTTTTCGATTGAATTAGATGAATTAAATTACCAAACAAATTGGAACAATGCGCCCTTGCTTCAAAATTTAAGCTGCAGTTTGAAAGCAGGAGGAAGTTATTATATCGGCGACAAAGAAGGCAATCAAATACAAGGTATTTTTTTACTGATTTGTGCGATGTCTTATCCAACAGGTGGCCAAGTTCGGATCAATGGAATTCCTACTACCAACTTAAACGCCAAACTTTTGCGCAAACGCATTGCGAGTTTATCTTATCACGATCACTTGATTTTTGGTTCGGTAATGGAGAATATTCAAATGGGTCGGTCTTTCGATACAGCACAAATCATTTCTCTTGCCGAATCAATAGGTTTGGTTCCCTATGTACTCAATTTAAAAGATGCCTATCAGACGGTGCTCAATCCTGAGGCTGGAACCTTAGATAGGCAGCTCGTTACTCTTGTTTTACTTTGCAGGGCCTTACTCGACCAACCTGCAGTTTTGCTCTGGGATCTGCAAACACACTATTTATCCGATACCAATTTAAAGTTGGTTATGGCTTATTTCAAGGACCATTACAAAGGCACAATCATTTTGGCAAGTGCACAATTAAAGTCACCGGCTGCTCAATTAGAAAACCTTCGCATATGTTAAATATTTCTCCGCAAAATCGCAACTATGTCGAAATAGATGCATTGGTTTCGACAAAAATTTTACAAAAGTCACCGAGGAAGTTGATGCGCAATGCAATTTATGCTTTGCTGATTTTTTGCCTTCTCATTCTCTTTTTACCCTGGACTCAAAATATTCGTTCGAATGGTGAGGTATTGACCTTGCGTCCTGAACAACGCCCACAAACAATCAATGCTTTGATAGGCGGCCGCATTGAAAAATGGTTTGTCAAAGAGGGGGACTTGGTTAAAAAAGGCGATACCATTATGTTCATTTCAGAGACCAAAGATGGTTACTTTGACCCCAAGCTCGTTGGCCGGACCGAACAGCAGCTTAAGAATAAGGAATTGAGCGTGGTGTCTTATGGAGGTAAAGTACAGGCCCTTGATGCACGCATAGATGCTTTAATTGAGACCGGAAAACTAAAAGTTCAGCAAGCGCGCATTAAGGCCCAACAGGCTCAACTGAAGTTAAAGTCAGATAGCATGGAAAATCAGGCGGCACTGCTCAATTATGAAATAGCCAAAGACCAATACGACCGCTTTGAAAAGCTTTACAAAGAAGATCTCAAGTCCAAAACAGAAGTGGAAACGCGTAAATTAGCCATGCAACGAGCCCAGGCTTCGATGATCAGCGCCCAACAAAAATTACTTCAGAGTCGCAATGATATCATAGATGCTAGGGTAGAATTGAATTCAGTTGAAACAAAATTTCAAGATGACATTTCCAAGGCTGAATCGGAAAAATTTACTGCCTTATCGAGTATGTATGAAGCTGAAATTGATGTAAGCAAAATGCAAAGCCAAGTGACAAATTATTCTATTCGCAACGGCATGTACTATATTTTAGCACCACAAGATGGCCGAATTGCGAAAACGCTTTCAAGTGGAATAGGAGAAACAATCAAACAAGGAGCGGCCATTGCTACTATCATGCCGTCCAACTATGACTTGGCAGTTGAAATGTTTGTAAGGCCAATGGATTTGCCTCTACTCAAAATCGGGCAGCATGTACGCCTCCAATTTGATGGTTGGCCGGCAATAGTATTTTCGGGTTGGCCAAATGTCAGTTATGGCACTTACGGAGGGACTGTTTTTGCAATTGATCAATTTGCTAATGAAAAAGGTGAGTTTCGGGTACTGATTTCTCCGGATCAAAAAGACCACAATTGGCCCGAAGCTTTGCGAGTAGGTGGTGGCGCTTATGCAATGTTGTTACTAAACGATGTGCCTATTTGGTACGAATTATGGCGTAATGTCAACGGATTTCCACCAGATTTTTACAAAGAAGAGGTCAAGAAAAATGAGATCAAAAAACAAGCCGATGCCAAATAAACTTTTTGCCGCAATAGGTACGGTATGCTTTGTATTGAACTTTTGGGCACAGTCTTTTGAATTGAGGCCAGAAGCGTTTATGCTTCAAGTTTTAGAAGGTCATCCTTTGGCCAAACAGGCTAATTTAATTCCTGAATTTGCGCAAACCTATGTCCTCAAAGCGCGTGGTGGATTTGATCCAAAGCTCAATTACAATTTATCTCAAAAGTACTATGGAGATAAGCTCTATTTCAGCCTTTCAGATGCGAATTTTAAGGTGCCAACTTGGTATGGTCTTACGCTGCAAACGGGTTTAGAACAGAATAGAGGTACGTATCTTGATCCTCAAGGGCTTACACCAACTAATGGCTTATGGTATGGAGGCATCAGTGCCAATCTTGGCAATGGCCTATTGATTGACGAGCGTCGTGCTGAATTGCAAAAAGCTAGGGTTTACTTAAAAAGCAGTCAACTTGAACAGCGCTTGGCCTTAAATGAATTATTACTAGAAGCTGGTTATGCCTACTGGGATTGGTACAGTGCCTATCATTCTGAATTGATACTCAAAGAGTCTTTACAAATTGGTGAAATCCGTTTAAGAGCAGTTCAACGCATGGCAGAATTAGGTGACCGCCCCTATATTGATACGGTTGAAGCCGCCATACAATATCAGAATAGAGCAGTTGCCTTGGCCCAACAACAAGCAAAACGCATGGCGACTTCGGCTTTTTTAAATCGGTATTTATGGCAACCTGATGGCACTCCATTAGAGCTGAGTGAAGCGGCTGCGCCCATAGCTGCAGATACCTTAACAACACAAATTCCGAAACTTTTGTACACAGGCCCTCTAGACAGCCTCATTCTTGAACATCCTTATATTGGTGTTTTAGGTTATAAGTTAGATGTGTTGTCAATAGAAAAACGCTACAATATCGAACAACTCAAGCCTCAAATTGAATTGAAATACAATCTACTCAATGAACCTATTCAATACAATCCACTCGCTCAATTCTCTATCAATGATTATAAATGGGGAGTAAGCGCTCAAATGCCCTTGCTATTTCGAAAAGAGCGAGCTGCATTACAACAAACCAATTTGCAAATCGAACAAATTAACCTAGAGAGGCAGGACCGCACTGCACAACTATTGGCAAAAATGCAAGCAGCTCGTGCAGAATATGTACTGGCCCTAGAACAATTAGAGATTTATAAAATCAATGCGCTCAATACCAAGTTATTGCTCAATGCAGAATTGAATTTATTTGATACCGGCGAAAGTTCTTTATTTATGGTAAACATGCGTGAAAGTGCTGCCTTCTCTGCAGCACTCAAGCTCATTGATTACCAAGCCAAATGTGAACAACTTTGGTTAAAATGGGAATTCTTACAAGCTAGTTTAGTACGATAACTGCATAGTAAAGCGGCATTCCAAACGCAATGTTAAAGGGAAAGGTCATGCCGAGAGCCATAGGTATATACAGACCGGGGTCAGCCTTTGGTGCGGCCAAACGCATGGCAGCTGGCACGGCAATATAAGAGGCACTTGCTGCCAATACTGAGAAAACAAAGCGATTGGAAATATCAGCAGTTATCCATTGGGATAACCAAGCAACCACCACGCCATTTACTGCAGGAATAATTACGGCAAATAGGGCCATTGACCAACCATGTGTTTTGAACGCCTTGATGCGTCTAGCGGTGGTCATGCCCATTTCTAATAAAAAAATTGCAAGAAATCCTTTGAAAATATCGGTAGTAAATGGTGCAATATCTGCAGCTTGTTTGCTATCCGAAAGCAAGCCAATGATAAGGCTTCCGAGAATCATGAGCACGCTCCCGTTAGCAATTGAATGTCGGAGTAATTCTCTTAAAGAAAACCGGGTGCCTTGGTGATCATAAATGCGTAAAAGCAGTACACCCACGATGATTGCCGGAAATTCCATAAAAGCCATTACAGCCACCATATGGCCGTTGAACTTTAAGTTCTGCAGTTCTAAAAAAGACAATGCGGCAACAAAAGTAACTGCACTTACCGAACCATATGCCGCAGCAATGGCTGCGGCATTTGAATTGCCAACACGGCTACGAATAACAAAAAAGCTATACAAAGGAATAATTCCAGCAATTGCCATACCGAACAACAATGACCAAATGATTTCTGTGGTAAGTTCGCTATGTTGTAATTCTTGCCCTCCGCGAAATCCAATCGAAAACAGCAAATACAGTGAAATGAATTTGAATGAACTCTCTGGTATTTCTAAATCACTTTTGATGAGTACGGCTATGATGCCCAGGATGAAAAATAAAATGGTTGGATTGCTCAGGTCGTGGGATAAAAAGTCTAGATTCATTTAAAAAGGGTTTACAGAGGTGAATTATGGGTTACAAATTGGACAATATTGTGGGTCTTCGACTAACTTATCTTTGCGCCTGACAAGCTCTTCATGTCGGCATTCAAAGCAATGGAATTTGAGGTATTGGTAAGAATTTGTTTGACTTTGACAAGTACTACAGGGTAAATTGCCTTCTTGTCCTTCAACCCAATAACCTATAGCCTGACAATTCGGACAGAAACTGTGCATTCGGTCAATTAAATTTTGTGCAGCACGACGTATGTTTATTTGTCTTTTAGGATTAAAGTGAGAGCGCAATTCTGTTTCTAATACCCAATCGGGATGGGCTTTGAGTAGCCGAAATAATTCTGATTTGCAGCTAATACCTTTTTGAATGACAAGGCCAGTACTTTCATCTTTGAGTATGAGCCCTTGCTTTCCAAAGTCAATGCGATTTAAGAAATGATCTAGTTGAGCCGCATTTCTATTGTTGAGCCGCTCAAAGCACAAATCCAAACTCAAGCTGTAGCCATAAACTTCTATTTGGTTCAATAGATCTATATAAACCACCCATTCTTCATTGACGGTTAAAAAAGGATATGCTGGATGTAGTCCAAAAGATCCTTCGCTGGCAAGCCCTTGTAGGGTGTTAGAGAATTTCATCCCGGCCAAACACTTTTCTTTCACTGTGATTTTCGGGCCTTCAAGTCTTGGAATTCCACCACAAAAAGTACCAAAAGCATCGGTGTCAAAGTTAGAATCAGTGATCAGCGTGGTGCCAAACGGACCAAATAAAGGCTGAAGTATTTGGTGCTTTTGGTGTTTAGTGCTGATCAATAATTGCGATGGAAATTTGACCATTGATTTGAAGAATGGTTTTAGAGTCAAGATTTTTCAAGGAATTGATGAGTTGCTGTTTTAATACAGACAATTCTTCGATTCTTTTTTCGGTTTGCTTGTCGGAGGATCCAAACATTTCCTTGTCTCTGAGTGTTTTGTGGCTAAGAAAGGTCATTTTGTGTTGAATAAGGTTACCAAGCATTTCTATAGCCTCGGCTGGGTTGTAATTATTATTAATCAATTGAATTTCTTCTGTCATGTCAAAATTTTGTGCAAATTTGGCACATTATTTGCATAAACAATTATTTAATATAAATATCTTATACATAAAAATATATTATGAATTATACGCTTAATCAATTGCGCATTTTTTTGAAGATTGTACAAAAGGAAAGTATTACCCGTGCTGCCGAAGCACTATTTCTTACCCAGCCGGCAGTGTCTATTCAGCTTAAAAACTTTCAGGATCAGTTTGACATTCCACTTACCGAAATTGTAAACAAAAAACTTTACGTAACCGACTTTGGCCGGGAGGTAGCTGCTGCAGCCGAAAAGATTCTTGAAGAGGTATATGCCATCAATTACAAAACGGCACAATACAAAGGCCAATTGAGTGGTCGTTTGCGTATAAGTGTGGTTTCCACAGGAAAATACATCATCCCTTACTTGCTCGCAGATTTCATGAAGAGGCACCCTGCTGTAGAACTTGTATTAGATGTCTCAAATAGGGCTAATGTAACTTTAAATCTTGAGCGCAATGAAACAGATTTCTCATTGGTTTCTGTCCTACCTGAGCGGCTTAATTTGGAGGAGATTACTTGTATGAAAAATCAATTGTACTTGGTTGGTCAAAGGCTCCTAGTTTTTGATGAGAGTAAGGACTGGCGTGAACAATTAGAGGACATTACCTGGCTGAAAAGAGAAACAGGTTCGGCAACACGAAAGGCGCAAGATGAATTCCTGCACACACATCATATCCATGTGCGCAGACATATCGAATTGACTTCCAATGAGGCTATCAAACAAGCAATTATTGCTGGTCTGGGCTATTCCATCATGCCCTTGATTGGGATTAGAAATGAATTGCAACTTGGCCAATTATGCCTAACACCAATCAATGATTTACCAATAGAAACACATTGGCGCTTGGTTTGGCCAAAAGGCAAGAAACACAATGCCGTAGCCGAGGCATTTAAAAAGTACATTTCAGAAAATATTCAACAAATAGTAGCTAAAAACTTTGGATTTATCGATGCGCTTTCTGCTGTTCCAACACCCATGCCGATATCCAAGTAAGTACCTGTGGGTCTATGGTTTGTTCAAGTTCAGCATATTCCGGTATGGTGCAGCTGTGGCATTGTTGAAATAAATGGTTGGCTCCTTCTAAAATATAAAAAGTGCTCTTTTGTAGGGAAGATGGGCTCATCGCAGATTTAAATCCATCTTGATTGCTCTTGGCTGGCACCTGAACGTCATTACTGCCATTAATAACTAAAAACGGGATGTTTAGTTGGTCTAAATAGGTCTTAGTTTCAAAGGCCAAGAATTGTCTTGCCCAAGCATTGTTAAAAAATGCATTCATTTGAAAGAGCACTTCTTTTTTGGTACCATTTTGAAGTAGTTTTTTGGGAATGCTATCCCAAATTTCATCGAGCCAAGTGGCGTATTGATTTTCAAATTCAGAGCGCTTTGTATGGAGCGCAATTTCACCACCTTTTTGATATAACCTTTGGTTCCACAAACATTCCTGCTCGTTGTAACCACTAATTTGAGGAATTAAATATTGTTGTGCATAGAGTACTTCCGCTCCACTTGTTCCAACTGAAGCAGCCTCTATGATTCCTTGAATTGGTGTATTATGAACCGCAGCGCGTAGTGCTGTCATGCCGCCTTCCGAATGCCCATATATATAAATTGAGGCCTCAGGAAATGTTTTTGTAAAATGTTGAACTATTGCGCGCAAATCATTTGCAAAATCTACTTGATCGGAATTCTCAAAGACCCCAGTTGAACTGCCCGCACCTCTATCGTCATATCTGTATGACGCAATACCCACTCTAGCAAGATGGTCTGCAAGCACCCAAAAAGATCGGTGGCCAAAAATTTCGCAATCTCGGTCTTGGGGCCCCGAGCCCGAAACCATGATGACCAATGGAAATTTTTTTAATGCGTTTGTTTGTGGCATGCACAAGGTGCCGGCCAACTCTACTTTATTATTGATTTTAATCACTACTTCTTGTTCGGCATAAGGAAAAGGAGCCTTGGGATCTTGAATTTTACTTTCAACAGCTTTTTGCAGCTGGATTTCTTTATAAAAAACTGCACGCCAACTCAGCCCGGATTGTTTCATTGTACCTACCAAAGAATCGCCTTGTAGTTTGGCGCTGTATTCAAGGCCAATCATTTTCCATGCAAACCACAAACTATCGCTAAATAGGTGAAATTCATCCATGTTTTGTGGTTTCATTTTTGGCTGATCTGGAATGCTAACCACTATCTGACCATCTCTTCCAATCCCTTCAATTTGCAAATCCATCAATAAGGACTTTCCAGCAACCTGAAAATTGCTGTGCCATATCCCTTGAATTTGAGAATGAATCCCTTCTTGGTAAAGAAAAAATAGCGCTAGCAAAAAGAGTTGTCTTGCTTTGATGCTTAATGTTTTAAAAGATGTCATATCAAATGCTTTATGTGAAACTAAACCTATTTCAAACCTTCGAAAATCAAGTTTTACCTTTGTTCAAACTCCGGAAACAATGATAAAATCCCTGCTTCGGATGCTTCGCAAATGCCTCTTTCAGTAATGAGTCCAGACACTAAGCGTGCTGGTGTAACGTCAAAACCATAATTAGCTGCCTTGGTGTTTTCGGGGCAAATCAATACAGACTCAATTTGTCCTGAGGTTGTTTTCCCTACCACATACTTTACTTCATTTTGATCGCGTTCTTCAATTGGAATTTCTGTAAGTCCGTTTTGAATAGTCATGTCAAGTGTGGTAGAGGGTAGGGCTACATAAAACGGAATTTGATTGTCTTTGGCTGCCAAGGCCTTCAAATAGGTGCCAATTTTATTGGCAACATCTCCTTGGCGAGTTGTTCTGTCTGTCCCGACAATAACTAGATCTACCATGCCATGCTGCATGAGGTGACCACCTGTGTTATCTACGACCAGTGTATGATCTACCCCGTGTTTGGTAAGTTCATAAGCGGTCAGGTTGGCACCTTGGTTCCGAGGGCGAGTTTCATCGACCCATACGTGTACTTTGATACCCTTTTGTACGGCCTGATATATTGGACTTGTAATCGTTCCCCACTCTATGCAACCCAACATTCCTGCATTGCAATGCGTTAAAATATTTACAACCGCTCCATTTTTCTTGGTCGCTAATGCTTCAATAAGAGGCAAGCCATGTACACCAATCATTCGACAAGTCTCTATGTCTTCTTCTACAATTTTTGATGCTTCAGTCCAGGCAGCTTCTAAAAAATCATGTGCATTATCAAGTGCACTTTGCATGCGGTCTAGCGCCCAAAATAAATTGACGGCAGTTGGCCGAGATGCACGAAGTGTGCTAAAAGCTTCATCGAGAAAACTACCCTCAAGGCCTTTTTCAATCATTTGACGCACCGCCAAGTAAATTCCATAGGCGGCAGTGGCACCAATTAAAGGTGCGCCACGTACGGTCATGTTACGAATAGCTAAGTCGGCATCTTGATAGGTTTTTAACGAAACCACTACAAATTCGTGTGGTAATTTTCGTTGGTCTATCACCTCAATGTGCCGAGAAGGAGTGGTCCAGATAGTACGAAGTTTAGTTGACATAGCGTAATACAATAAAAAAGCCCGTATGAACGGGCTTTGAAAAAAAATTAAAGGCCGAACGCCGATTTGACTTGATCTACATAATCGAGCTTTTCCCAAGTAAATAGCTCTACTTCCTTGCTTACTTTGGTACCGTCTGGTGCCGTAAAGTGCTTGGTGACAATCTCGTTCTTACGACCCATATGTCCGTAGGCAGCAGTTTCTTGATAAATAGGATTTCGTAACTTGAGTCTTTGCTCAATAAAGTACGGGCGCATGTCAAAAATCTGACCAATCTTTTGAGCAATATCACCATCGGTCATATCTACTTTAGAGGTTCCATAGGTGTTCACATATAAACCGCACGGTTCAGCCACACCAATGGCATACGAAACTTGAACCAATACTTCGTCGCAAAGACCGGCGGCAACCATATTCTTTGCAATATGACGTGTGGCATAGGCCGCTGAACGGTCTACTTTCGATGGATCTTTGCCAGAGAATGCACCCCCACCATGAGCACCCTTTCCTCCGTAGGTGTCTACGATGATTTTACGTCCTGTCAGACCTGTGTCACCATGTGGCCCACCAATGACGAATTTTCCAGTCGGATTGATATGGTAGGTAATGCCGTCATTAAACAAGGATTGAATGGATGGGCTCAATTTAGCCTTGACACGCGGAATAACTATTTCGACAATGTCTTTTTTAATTTTTGCCAACATCTCGGGTTCCGGAGCGAAGTCATCGTGTTGGGTAGAAACAACAATGGTATCGATTCGCTGTGGAGTGTTGTCGTCGGCATATTCAATGGTTACTTGAGATTTTGCATCAGGGCGTAAATAGCCAATGAGTTCAGATTCATTGTTGCGAATCGCAGACATTTCCTCCAAAATTTTATGAGCAAGGTCAAGCGCTAGCGGCATATAATTGGCCGTTTCTTTGGTGGCGTATCCAAACATCATGCCTTGGTCGCCAGCACCTTGGTCTTCTGGATTACTGCGCTCAACCCCTTGGTTGATATCTGATGATTGTTCGTGGATTGCCGATAATATACCACATGAATTGGCATCGAACATGTATTCAGATTTAGTGTATCCGATTTGTCGGATAGTTTCTCGTGCAATTTTTTGCACGTCTAAATATACACTCGATTTTACTTCGCCAGCCAAAACCACCTGCCCTGTTGTTACAAGCGTTTCGCAAGCAACTTTTGAACTCGGGTCAAAAGCCATAAAATTATCGATAAGTGCATCAGAAATTTGATCCGAAACTTTGTCTGGATGTCCTTCAGAAACGGACTCAGAAGTAAACAAATATGCCATTATAAATATTGATTAAAGTGCAAAGTTACAAAATAAATTTGCTTTGATTGCGGGCCATTTTGCGCAATAAAGGATTGGGTCTATAACGGTCTTCACCGTATTCAGCAAAGAGCATTTCTAGGCGTTCTAAAACCCAATCAGAACCCAATTCATCTGCCCAAGCCAACAAGCCTTTGGGATAATTTACCCCTTTGGTCATGGCTAGGTCAATGGCCTGAGCACTTGCTACTTGCATAAATACGGCGTCGGCAGCTTCATTGATAAGAAGTACCAATATTCGCTCAAAGATCTGTTTGCCAAGTTCATAATCTTCGGTTGGTGCTTGTATATTGCTTGGGTCAGCATAATTATAAAATCCGCGGTTGGTTTTTTTACCTAAAAACCCAGCCTCCATGTGTCTTTTTTGAGTAAAAGACGGTTTGAATCTTGGATCGAAATAAAAAGCTGCAAATACAGTTTCTGTGACCGTATAATTGATGTCATTTCCAATGAAGTCCATGAGTGTGAATGGGCCCATTCGAAAGCCGCCGATGTGGGTCATGGCCCAATCTATGGTTGCAAAATCGGCCATTCCTTCTTCGTAAATTCGCAAAGCTTCACCATAGAAGGGTCTGGCCACCCGATTGACAATAAAACCTGGGGTATCCTTGCAAACGACAACTGATTTGTTCCAAGCTGTGATCAATTGTTCTATTTGCTCGATATGCTGTACAGCGGTTGCTACCCCTGGTATCACTTCTACCAAGGGCATTAGCGTCGCTGGATTGAAGAAATGTATTCCTAAAAACCGACTTGGATCGGCTAAACAGGCTCCAATGCTTGCGATTGAAAGAGAAGAGGTGTTGCTAGCTAAAATACATTTTGGCGAAACAGCTTGTTCAAGTTGTTGAAAAACCTGATGCTTGATGGCAAGGTTTTCTACGATGGCTTCTATGACAAGTGAAGCTTCGCTGTGTTCGCTCAGTTGAGTAGTATAATTAAGGTTATTTACTATTTCATTGGATTTTTCAGTTGTAATTTTCCCTTTTTCAACCAATCTTCCCAAACTTTTTTCAATTTGAGCCTGTGCAAATTGAAGTTGTTGTGGATTGGTGTCGCTGAGCACCACCCGATACCCACTTTGAGCTGCTACTTGGGCGATGCCTGCACCCATGGTGCCAGCCCCAATGACACCAATGATCTCTTTGAATTTAGTTTCCATTAAAAATCGGTTTTCTTTTTTCAAGGAAGGCTGTTACTCCTTCTTTAAAATCATTTGTTTTTCCTGCAAGTGTTTGCAAAGTTTCCTCAAGCTGTAATTGATTTTGCAAATCATTATTGAGCGCAGCATTCAATGCCTTTTTAGTCAAACCTAGGCCAATGGTTGGCATTTGTGCTATTTGCTTTGAAAAATCTGCAATGAATTGATCAAATTCTTCATCGGCTACTGCTTTGTAGATCATATTCATTTGTTCTGCTGCTTTTGCACCCACCTTTTCACCGGTGAGCATCAGTGCGGTGGCCTTTTGAATTCCAATGAGCCTTGGTAAGATAAAAGTTCCGCCCGAATCTGGAATCAGACCAATTTTGGAAAAGGCTTGAATAAAAGATGCACTTTCTTTGGCAATCACAATATCGCAAGCCAATGCAATATTTGCTCCAGCTCCTGCAGCTACACCATTTACTGCAGCAATAATGGGCTTCTCTATTGAGCGAAGTTTTAAAATGATAGGATTATAGTGTTCACCAACAATTTGCTGTAAGGCAGGACCTTTGGGGTCAGTGGCTTCTGCCAAATCTTGACCTGCACAAAAGGCCTTACCGGAACCAGTTAATACGATTGCCCTCACACTACTTTTGCTTGCGCAATCATCTAAGGCCTCTTGCAGTTTCAATGCCATAGCACGATTAAATGAATTGAATACCTCTGGCCTGTTAAGGGTAATGGTCATGATGCCATTTTCAAAATGAGTGCTTATTTCTTGCATGCTTTTTTATGTGAAAACGAATTTAAACTTGATAACGTTGCAATAATGCTTTTGCACGTTCTTGAAGTGTTGTGCATAAATTACTGGGTTCAAGCACAGTGATTTCACCAGCATAACCTAATAAATTGCGAATGAATTCTTCTGTTATCAAAACCTTTAATTCAAATATACTGAACTGGGATTGTTTTTCAATGCAAATTTGAGAACTATGAAAAGGCTGGCTATCTATGTACCTTGCAGCAATGGCATCTGCTTTGAGAATAATTTTTTCAGGTTCAGCCTTGTAGGCTGTGATGCCAATCGCATTTTGAAAATAAGCCACAGCATTGAAATCTTGAGGAATATAAGATGTTTCGTCTAGTAAGGAGAGGTCTGCCATGCGGTCTAAAGCAAAAGTAATGATATCCTGCTTTTGAGTGTCATAACTGATTAGATACCAGCGATTTCTATATTCTTTTAAAAATAAGGGACTGACCTTTCTAGGCTTTGATTGCATTTGTTGGAAGCTTGTATACAGGAACCAAACCTTCTTTTTGGCTTGAATGCCATCCAACAAGAGGGGTAAAAACTCGTTGCCACCATTGGAATAGGCGGCTTCGAATTGAATATACTGAGCAAGTTCTTCAGATTGATTCCCAACCGAAACGCGGTCAACAATTTTGTCAATTGCCAAACCAAATTGTTGGAAAAAAGGTACTTCTCTAAACTGTTGAAGTGTTGATACCGCAAAGCGAATAGAGGAGAGTTCCGCTTCAGAGAGGGGAATGTCATTGATGCTAAAATCTGGATCTTCATAAAAATACCCCCCATTCTTCTTGCTATAGCGGATAGGAGCGTCATGCTCCATCTTCATGTTAAATAAATCCTTTTCAATGGTAGAAGCACAAATATGGGCCCCTGTTTCGGAACCAAAAAGCGACTCCTCACACGCAGCCCTGAGTGCTTCTTTTGAAGGATAGGGTTTGTATTTGTTGCGCAACATTCTGTCAATGATGCGGTAGCGAATGAGGGCATTTTTAATATGCGGCATTGGAAATGTTAGAGCTTACTTGTACCCAAAGAGCTTAAAAAACTTGATTGCCTGTACTACTTCATAAGGCACATCATCTTCCCAACTATGCGCATTAGCTTTGATTTTACTTAGTACGTCATCGGAAAGTATATGAAGTAAACTGGTATCATACTCTTTTAATGAGGTAATTTTATCATTGGATTGCATGTAATTAAGCAAACCCATCATATTGTTAGGCAGCTTGATATTGTCTAGGTGATACAAACTTCCGTCTTCGACATTTAAAGCAGGATAAATATACAACTTGACATTGTGGCCAAAGCCACGGCCAAAAGCTTCGAGTAAGCCTCCTGGAAGGTTGTCGTAGTATTTTTCGTCAAAAATGATATGTAAATTGTAAATACCCATGATGACCCCCACAAGATTTCCTCTGGCGATCGATGAAAGGTATTCTAGCATCTTGTAGTGTTTCAAATAATTTGACACCATGACCGTGTAACCTAACGAACCTAATAATTCTGCCCGATCCAAGAAATCTTTGTCTGAAATTTTTCCATCGGCCGTGAGGTCTTTGAGTGTTAGTTCAAAAACGACTTCAAGTTGCTCTGGCTTCACACGTTTTTCTTTTGCAAAAGCCTCGCGCGCACGCTCAATCATATCAATATGCACCTTTGTAACGGGTCTAAAGCGGCCGCGCATGAGGAGTATATTTTTTTTGTACAAGGCCGTTGAAGGTTGGAGTACATTTTTTGCAAGATCGAACATAGTGGCGTTGGTAATGCCACGTCGTACAAGATTGAGGGCTATGATGCGGTTGTCGGTCTGTTCAAAATCAGGACCAGAAATACGCAGCATATCTATCTCCATGCGGTCCGGAGGCAAGCGGTGAACAATCCCATCTATGAAATCATCAATATTTTTTGACTGATAATAACAGGCATAAATCAAATTGACACCTAAGATGCCCAAGGCTTCTTGTTGTGCTTTGTGGCTGTTGTCGTGCATTTTGATGTGCAAGATCACATCATTGGGTTTTTTATTGACACCTAATTGAAAACGCAGACCTACCCAGCCTTGCCCTTGATTGGTTTTGTGGTAATTGAGAGATTCAACGGTATTGCAAAAGGCAAAAAAGCGTGCATCTCGATTTTTAACTGGTAAAATTTCCTGAAGGTGTTTGAACTCTGTCTGAAGCATAGTAAGCAAGCGCTCTTCACAGACATAACGTACGGTTTGGCCATACATAGAGTCCGAAACTTTCATGTCATAGGCAGATTGGGTATAGGCAATGGTCCCAGAACTTCCACCCGCTTTGAAAAAATTGGCCGCTACCTCTTGTCCTGCACCAATTTCGGCAAAACAGCCATAGATGTCTTGGTTGAGGTTAATTTTTAAGGCCTTGTCTTCGGTAGTTAATCGACTTACACTCATATCAATGGGGGTCTTTGAAAGCTGGATTGGTAATAAAACTTGAATCAGTAAGTGTCAAAAGAAACTTTTTGAGGTTTTTTTTCTCAATGGCACTGAGTTGAACTCCGCCTTGATTGGCAAATTCAATAAGAGGGTCTATGGTAGGGGAGATATGTACACCACTCGAATAGTGCTCAATGACCTCATCTAAGGTTTGGAATCTGCCGTCGTGCATATAAGGTGCACTTAAGGCAATATTGCGCAGCGTAGGCACCTTGAATTTGCCGTAGTCTTCTACATTTCCTGTAACGGCTCCGCGCCCAAGGTCAGTAAAATTGGCATCGAGGCCATTGTTACTGTATTTCTTCACTCGCATGAGTGGCCCATTGTGGCAATGAAAACAATCTGCGCCGTTCAAATTCTTGAATAGGTCATAGCCATCCCATTCACTCGGAGAAATGGCCAAAAGAACCGAGGTTTCAGCGCTCGTGAGCTGTATGCCGTTCTCGAATTTATACATGACATCATATTTCGAAGAAGCCGAAATCATGGTGCGAATGAATTGTGCAATGGCCTTGGCAACTTTAACGGAGTCTATACCAGGTTCGCCAAATGCGCGATAGAATTTGTTGCGATAATTGATGTCTAGATTGAGTTTATAAACTGCATCAGTCCAGCTTTGATGCATTTCTATTGGGTTGGGTACGGGCTCAAGAATTTGTTCCTCTAGTGTGGAAGCACGCCCGTCCCAGAAAAAGAACTTATCCCAACCTAAGTTGATGAGCGCCATTGAATTGCGGTTACCGGCAATACCATCAATTCCCGTTGAATATTTGTTTGGGTCTGAAAAGCTGCTCGAAGGTCTGTGGCACGACGCACAACTCATGGAGTCGTTGCCCGAAAGTCGTTTTTCGTAAAATAACCACCGCCCAAGTTCCACACCTTCTATCGTCATGGGATTGTCTGCAGGGATATCCATGGCAGGAAAGTGACTCGGGATTTCTAAAGCATAGGGAGTTGGCTGAAAATTAGCTTTGTCTTTTCTGCAAGCGCTCAATGCTAAAAATAAAATGAGGAAGAAGCCAATTCGATTCATCAATAGGTACTGATTGCGTGTTTGAAGTTGCTGGCCACCTTTTGGGTAAGGGCTTGTTGCCCACTTGCTGTGTGCGTTAGGTATTCATTTTTCAAATCAATGCTGTTTTGATCTTGATTTAGAAAAGCTAACAAATCCAATTTTAATTTGAATTCATGCGTGTGGTTACCGATTTCTGTCCAGCTCATGTTGTCCCATTGTAGGTTTTGAGCATAGGAATCAGTGCCGATATGGAAACTAAAAGAATGATCTAAAAGCAAATTGGCATCTGGTATGGTATCCACTTTTCCTTCCACATTAATAAATATATAACCGGTGTTCCATCCCCAATGCATGGGTCCAGCATTTGAAATATTGAGAGGGTTATTGTTGGCAAAAGCACTAGGGTCCAAATGATTAAGGCTGCTGTCAACACCCAATATCGCACTTATTTGGGAGTATTTTTTGTAATCATCTGCTAACTTGAAAAGCAAGTTGCCATTTTCGCGGTAATCGAAAAGAGCCGCCTGATGAATTGTGGCACCATTGCTCGTAAATAAAGTAAAATAACATTTGAGCTCAGAAAATTTTACTTTGTAACCTTGTGGGGTAGTGTAGATGCTATCCATGTAGAATTCTTGATTCCCAAAAATGGGTTGCATTGCTACTTGAATATAAGCAGTGGGCGATTGTGGTTTGTCCTTTTCGCAGGCAGCAAATGCGAGCACAATAAAAACGCTTATAAATATTGCTCTCATCTAACAAAAATACATCAAAACGCTCAAAATGTTCTTAATTTTAGGAAAAGTTCGCCTCGAAATAGCTAAATGCCTACACAGACCCCCAAATCTCTTCAAATATATGCTGCCTCCGCTGGTAGCGGCAAAACCCATCGCTTGGTTTTGGCTTATCTAAAAATATTGCTCACCGATCAAAACTATCGCCAAAAGTTTCGCCATATTGTTGCGATGACCTTTACTAACAAGGCAGCCAACGAAATGAAGGAGCGGATCCTTCAAACTTTAAGTGGCCTTGCCTTTCCACTCAGTGCAAATGCAAAAACCAAGGCCTTAAAAAAAGACTTGCTTAGTGAAACGGGGCTTACAGATACACAAATTCAAGTGAGAGCTGCTGGTGCCCTAGAAGGCATCTTGCATCATTACGAGGATTTCCACATCTCGACAATTGACAAATTCAACCTCAGACTCATCCGCTCTTTTAGTCGCGATTTGGATTTACCTGCAGATTTTGAAGTGGTGCTCAATGAAAAATTAGTGCTCGATGAAGTACTCGATTTACTCATTGCACGTCTGGGCCAACCTGGTGCTCAAGAATTGACGCAAATGATGATTTCATATGCAAAATCTAAGGTTGCCGATGGCGAATCTTGGGATTTTAAGAAGTCTTTAGTTCAATTTTCAGAAGTACTCAGCCAAGAACGCAACCTCAAAGAGGTAAAGCTCTTACTACAAACTTCTTTTGCGCCAGAGGCCTATGAGGCCTTCAAAGAAGAAGCTTCAAGAGTCAAAAGTTCGTTTTTGGGAAGATGTGCCTCTGTTTATCATTTGGCTGCCCCATTTCTTGGTACCCACTTGAAAACTGCCACAAATCAAAAGCGAATTGAGGCCTTTGTTAACGATACCAATTGGGGTTTAGGTAAGAAAACTGGTCCATTCTATGCAAAGACATTTCTTGAAGCCTTGCAGGAAAATAAGTTTGATCTTCCCGATTCAGTCAATACAGCCCTTTTAGATTTGTATACCGCCTACGAGGAGGCCTATGCCGACTACCTGCTGATTGAAACCCAGCGGAAAAATTTTTACAACATGGCCCTCTTGCAGCATGTTGCCGAGCAAACCAAGGCCCTGATGACTGCACAGCAACAAATACGCATTTCTGAATTCAACCAACTGATCAGTCAATTAGTTCAAGGCGAACAAGCTCCGTATATATACGAACGTTTAGGAATTCGCTACGAGCACTTTTTACTCGATGAATTTCAAGATACATCTCGGCTTCAATGGGTCAATATGATACCTTTATTGCTCGAAGCCATTTCCTATGAACGGTCCAATTTAATTGTGGGTGATGCCAAGCAAAGTATTTACAGATTCAACAATGGTTTAGCTGAGCAATTCGTAAGCCTTCCAAAGCTGTACAACCCTGAGCAAGACACCCAAATGGAGCTTACCAGTAGACGTTTTGAGGCCAGTGCTGAAAAACGAACCTTAAAAGACAATTATAGGTCATCAGCGCAAATTGTTGAATTTAACAATAGCCTCTTTACACAGCTCACTTCTAATTTACCAGCAGAGCACAAAGAGTTTTACACTGACCTGCAGCAAAATCCCAAATCCTCAAAACAAGGATTTATTCAAATTGAGTCCTTAGCAAATGACTTACCTGACGAACTGCTGCACCAAAAAATAAAGGAAGAAATCCAACATATTTTAAGCGATGGCTACCGGCCATGTGATATTTGTATTTTAACCGAAAAAAACAAAATAGGTAATGCCATCGCCTTAGCTTTAACCCAAGCTGGGATGCAAGTAGTTTCGCAAGATTCCTTATTGCTGTATTCAAATCCAGTGGTTCAGTTATTTTTAATTTACTTAAAAAAACGTGCTCGCCCGGCCAACCCAACCTTGGGCAAACGACTCGCCGAAGCCTACCTGCGAGTGAAACAAAAATTTGATGTGGCTGCCTTTATGGCGTATTATAAATCCTATGAAAAGGAAGGTAAAACTTTTCGATATTTTGATGAAAAGTCTTTTTTCAGGGACGAATTTGGCTCCCAAGATGCTATTTTCATGCCCTATGAACACCTCTATGATTTACTGCAAAAAGCGTCAATTTGCTTCCAAATTGATGAAACGTCTGAACCTTTTGTACACCATTTCTTTGACGTAGCTTTTCAATACCAATTGAATCGAAACGCTGAATTGCTGCCATTTATTGATTTTATTGAACAGCAAAAAGATAAATTGGCTTTGCAAATGCCGGAATCCACTGAAGCCATTCGCATCATGACCATTCACAAGGCAAAAGGATTGGAGTTCCCGGTTGTACTTATTCCAAGTCTCGATTTTAGAATTGAGATCTTTGGCACGAATAAATTTTTAATGCCGGTAGGTCATAGCGTGGCCTATGCTTATCCAACGGAGGCTATTCCAGCATTTAAAACTTTTAAACAAAAAGAGTTGGCAGCCATTTTTATGGATAAGTTAAATTTATTATACGTTGCACTTACTAGGCCCCAAACACGTTTGTATGTATGGAATCACTACAAAGAGAATGGGTTTGGTGACCAGGTGCATCAAGCACTTATATGTGTCCCGGAATTAGAAAATACTTCAGAGCATATTTTTACTTTGGGTAAGTGCACAGCATTACAATTATCAAAAGATGAGTACAAAAAACAATTGGCTGAGCAAACAAAGTTCTACCATCCCAAGGCTCTTTTAGACCAACTTTGGTATCCATCATTGGCTTTCCGAAGTCCGGAGTTGGATTTGGAAAAGGACCAATTATTCGGATTGGCCTTCCACAGTGTGATGGCACTATGTCCAAATGCTGAGGCGCTTTCTTCAGCATTGAATCAGGCACTGTACACCGGCGCACTTGCCTCAGATCAGCGCCAAGCTATCACACACGCAGCTCAGCGTTTTTGGGACCACATTACACTTCGTGAACTTCATGTTGGAGTCATAGAAGAATATAATGAGCAAAGAATTATTGCCGATCTAAATCAGAGCAAGCAGCCAGATAAAGTGTGGAGAAAGGCACAAGAATTCATTGTTATAGATTTTAAAACCGGCCTAAGAAAAGACAAGGATATCGAACAAATTTCCCACTATGCCCAATTGCTTCAGGAAATATTTAAATTACCCGCCCGTTCCATTTTATATTATACACAATTAGACCTATTCCTTGAGCTTTAAATCAAAACCGGCATTTTGGGCTGCCATTTTGATGAATGTATAAACCAATGGATGTGGTAGGTCTCTGGTAGAGGAAATTTGTGGGCAAAAACAGGTCGCTAAAAAAAACAGATGCGTTTTCATTGAAATAATTTCGGGATCATCAAATTGATTGATGGCCTCAATGTCAATGAATTCTCCAATGAGCTGTTCTTGTAAGAGTGGATACATGCTAAACCTAGTTGCGCTGAGTTCAATAGAACTACAGTTTTCATAAAGTTTAGCCATTTGTGAGGTTTGGGCAAATACTTCAATGCGCTCGAAATGCTCCCCCGATACTAAATTTTCGGAAATGAGTTTTTCGCCAAATGGATTCATGTTATTGGCCGAAATGAGGTATTCAATAAAAAGCTTAAAACACTCGCCAGTCAATAAAACTGGAGATGAAATTTCAACTAAATGCTTGAATATTCCGTTGAGGTAAAAAGGATTGAGGTAGGGGCCAGGAGCTACCCAAATCGCATCGTATTGGTCAAAACCATTGCGTTTGATTTGCAGTGCCTCGTTGATTTTTATCCAATAGTAGTTGAGTTCTATATCTAGAAATTCGGCCGCATGATCCAACGATAGGTTGGTCGCATGGTGCGAATTGTAGGTGAAATTATAGTCGCCTATGATTGCTATTTTGAGTGCTTCACTCATAATGGCGAGAGGTATAGCGAACTATCTTTTGAACCAACCACGCAATTTGGCATTGGTAATTTGGATAGATTCCTCGGCGCTTGTCTGAGGGTCTACATACCATACCTTGCAGCTGAAAGTTACTTCATATAAAGAATAGTCTCCGGTGCCGTCTGAGGCTTGTTTTAAAATTGTAAAAGTTGCTGTTTGCCCTGGGTCTGTTTCCCTTGAAATCCAGAATTTACCTGTATTATCTGTATAGGCCACCTGTACACCATTGATGTTGTTGGTTGCCATCGTGCTGACATCTTTAAATGGAACAGGGTTGCCTGAGTTGGTCATGTGAAAGTCATTGAACATTGGCAATGTGGGTGCATTACTTCCTGTAGCATCCCATTCAAGTGATCCAAAAGTGAGCGTAATACTCTGTGGACTGGCCATTGAAGCCATACCTGAGGTGTAAATCACTTTGGATAGAATTGGTGCTGTATTTACAATTTGTGTATCCAAAGCAAAGCCAAGATAATTGTTGACATTTTGAGTCAGTTCAACTTGCGTTCCGTTGATATAGCCAATGAAACTTGCATTTAAATCAACTTTGTTACTTGGTGGAGGAATGATTTCGTGTTCTATACAAGCAGATCCAATAAGTAGTAAGAGTGATGCGAGAAAGGCAAAGCGCGTCAGTTTCATGCGTAGTTGTTTTGAGGATAATAAGTCAAATTTAATCTTATAAACGCAAATGTCCAAAAAAAGATGCCTTTGCCTCAGAAATGGGACGTATATTTATTTGAAATGCTGCATAAATTCCTGAATGCTCTGTTGCTTAGCAATTTGGGCTCCGTTGGAAATAAGCTCATGCACAGCTTGTGCTTTGGGTAAAGTATTTTTTTTTGTACCAATTTGAACTTGCAAATTTGGCGCCAGACGAACCAAGGCTTCAACGAAATTGGATGGGTTTATGTTTTCGATAAGATTTTGATCTTTTGAACGGAAAAAATAAACGCGCCAAGGCTCTTCCAAAAGTAAAAATACACTCACAAAATCTTGGCCAATTTGAACAAGTCCTGATACCTGGCTATAGACTTTTTCTAAGACTAGATTCGAAAACAGATCGATGAATTGTTGTGCTTTATTTGGATCTTCAGTACTAAGCGCTCTCCACTCCTGGTCATGTAATCCATTGACAATGAGAAATTGCTTGAATTCATCTTCCAAAGCAAAGAGTTCCTCTTTAGAAAGTGTTTGGAATTTAATCATTATTCGGGATCACTTATGCTTACTTCAAGACTGATGTCTAGGAGTTCATCCACACGTTTTTCAGTGATAGCTTGCTCAAGTTCAAAGGTGTATTTTCCTTTGAATGGCACTTTTCTACGTTTAAAATGTAATTGGTGTTCAACGATTGTCCCTGATTTTTTGCCAATCCAATTCCCGGACGGATCGGCCATTTTAATTTCATAAGGTTCTCTAACGCTCTTGCCAAAGGGTGGGGTAGTCCTTAAAAAAACCCAAAGATTGTTGTAGGGATAATCCGTGGTGCTTCTAAGGGTAAAGATGAAATCATAAAGTTGCGAGGTATCTTTGATCTCTACTGTAAATTTTGGCCTGACGTCCTGACTCCAATGCGTATTGTTGAAACGAAAAGCTTTGGTATAGATAGCGTCAGTGTTGCAGCTATAGAGCAGTAAACCAAGGGCAATAAGACTAATTAGCTTTTTCATTTTTAACATTCCCCTGACTAGGTTTACGCGGTTTGCGATTGGGTCTTTTACGCTTGTTATTGTTGAAGTTTTTTTCAAATCGTGTGAGGCTATCTTGGCCAACAACATTTTGATACCCAATTTCTTCCACTTTTTCTTTGACTTGGGCAAAGTCAGCAAGATCTTTGGGTTTGACACCTTCTTTATTCAATTTTTTAATTTCTGCCACTCGCTCCGGACTCAGCGCAACCATTCCTGTTTCACCTTTGTAGGCGTACCAAATAATGCGCTTGAATACATCCGTTTTCATGTGTATGGCGTCACCTTTCTCTGTATGAAGTTTGCCATCTACCTTAGGCATAGATTTAATTGCATCTAGATACATGTCAAGTTCATAATTGAGGCAGCACTTTAGTTTACCACACTGACCGGCAAGTTTCTGAGGGTTCAAGGAGAGTTGTTGATAACGAGCTGCAGAGGTAGATACAGATCTAAAATCTGTAAGCCAAGTGCTGCAACATAATTCTCGGCCGCAAGAACCTATACCCCCTAATCTTGAGGCTTCTTGTCGAGAACCAATTTGCCTCATCTCTACACGTACCCGAAAACGTTCGGCCATATCTTTAATGAGCTGTCTAAAGTCAATCCTTCCTTCGGCAGTGTAGTAAAAAGTAGCTTTACTGAGGTCTGCTTGGTATTCCACATCAGATATTTTCATATCTAACTTCAGGTTTTGGGCAAGTGTTCTAGATTGGGTAATCAAGTCGCGTTCGAGACCGCGACCTTTGATCCATTTATCTATTTCTTCTTGATTGGCAATGCGAAGAATCTTTTTGCATTCTAAAGCTTTGAGTTGGGGTGCTTTTTTCTTGACTTGAATCCTGGCAAGTTCACCAAGGGCAGATACTACTCCTATGTCCCAACCTGGGTTGGCATCAATGACCACAACATCTCCAGTTTGCAATTGTAATTGCTCGGCGTTTCGATAAAATGCCTTACGTGCATTTTTAAAACGCACTTCAACGAGATCAAACTGTGTTTGTCCACTGGGCAAACTGATGTTGGCTAACCAGTCGTAGACCTCGAGTTTATTGCATCCGCCACTACTGCATGTGCCGTTGTTTTTACAACCTTTTGGAGTTCCTCCTCCACTACTACACGATGCACAGCCCATTTGTTATTTTTGATGTAAAGTTACGAATTAATGTGTTTTGTATCACGCTTGATGGATGTAACGCATGGTTTGAAAACAGAGTTGGGTAAATAGTATACGTGCGTTTGCATTTCTATCTATTTGGTAATAAGCTTCATCCAAAGATTGCATGAATTCTCTTATGTTGTTGCCAGAGATAAATGGCGCAAATTTTTCTAAGAATATGGCCTCTTCATCCGAAACTTTGGTTAGGGTTTGCCCCATGTAATTGGTCAAAAGACTTTGACGTAACATGTGCAAGCTGTATTGAATGAAAAGCTTTTGTCTTTCCTTGCCGATAGAAGCCAAAGATTCAGCCCAGTCCATCATGCCGAGCACTTCTTTTTTGTAGCAAACACGCATAAGTTGAATAAAATCTTGGCGTTGTTGGTCTTGATTTTCGGAAGTTTCTAAATAGGCAAGTGCACTCAATAAAGAGCCATCGGCAAAAGCAGCAATGGCCTCTGCATTGGTTGGGTTTTGTTGTTTTGTAGCTTGCAGGTAGTTTGCAAGAGCAATATTTTCAATTTTTGGAACGCGAATGAGCTGAGTTCGAGATTGGATAGTCACCATCAGTTTGTTGGCGTCTTCTGTTACGAGCAGAAAAATTGTTTTTACTGGCGGTTCTTCAAGAATTTTTAACAGTTTGTTGGCGCAATCTGCATTCATTTCTTCTGGTTGCCAAATGATCATGACCTTATAACCACCTTCGAATCCTTTGAGATTGAGCTTGCGAATGATCTCTTTGCTTTCTTCTGTACCAATGATAGGCTTACGCATTTTATTATCAATGGCTTCAGTCCAGTGAAATAGATCAAAATAAGGATTGGTTTGAATTTGAGTGCGCCATTCACTTAAAAATTGATCCGAAGTTTTTGCTACTGCTTGCACCACTGGGAATACAAAATGAAGATCTGGATGTTGAAGTTGGGCTATTTTCAGACAAGATGCACAAGTGCCACAGCTATCATGAGGCAAACGGGCCGCACAAAAAAGATATTGAGCAAAGCCTAAGGCCAAAGGGAGGCTTCCATAGCCTGCCTGACCTTGAAATAATTGGGCATGGGCAATTTTACCTCCATTGATGGCATCAATGAGTTCTTGTTTGAGAGATTTTTGGCCTATGATTTGCTTGAATTGCACCCTCAAAAGTAAGGAAATTGCACCAATTATTCAGCGTAGCCTTTCAAGAGCAAAACGATTTCACCTTTGGCTTCATGCTCTGTAAAATATGTGGCTAATTCGCGAAGTGTGCCGCGGTGGTAGGTTTCAAATTTTTTTGAAATTTCTCTGACCACACAGGCTTCTCGTTCTGGATTGAGCCATTCACACATCTGTAACAGAGTTTTAGAAATCCGATGAGGCGATTCATATAATATAATGGTTCGCGTTTCCTCTGAAAGCGCCTGAATGCGTGTCTGCCGACCTTTTTTATGAGGTAAAAATCCTTCAAAAATAAATTTATCGGAAGGGAATCCGGAGGCAACCAAAGCAGGGACAAAAGCTGTAGGGCCTGGCAAGCATTCTACTTCAATTCCAGCTTGAATGCAAGCCCTAACTAATAAAAAACCAGGATCTGAAATTCCCGGTGTGCCAGCGTCAGAAACTAAAATGCTTGTTGTGTTTTGTTCAATTAATGATACCGTCTTTTCTAAAAAGCGGTGCTCATTATGAGCATGGTAGGCTAAAACTTTCTTTTTGATTTCAAAGTGCTGCAACAATTTATTTGTTACGCGGGTGTCCTCGGCAAAAATGATATCAGCCTCTTTTAAGATGCGCAGGGCACGAAGGGTGATGTCTTCGAGGTTGCCAATAGGAGTGGGGACAAGGATGAGTTTTGGCATAATTTTAAGCAAAAACGGCACGCACTACCTCTTCAATCTTAGTGCATGGTATGATTTCAATTTGGAATTTGTGGCCCTTGATACCTTTAGAGTATTTGGAAACAATGATTTTTTTGTAACCCAATTTCTCAAGTTCGCCCAAGCGTTGCTCGAGTCTATTGACAGGCCGCAGTTCACCACTCAGGCCAATCTCTGCGGCAAAGGAGATGGTTTTGTCAATGGATAAATCAGCATTAGAGGAGAGAATTGCCATAGCCACAGCGAGGTCAATAGCAGGGTCGTCAACTTTGATACCACCGGCAATATTTAAGAAAACATCCTTGGCAGCGAGCCTAAAGCCACATCGTTTCTCTAAGACAGCCAAGAGCATGTTCAATCGCTTCACATCGAATCCTGTAGAGGATCTTTGAGGTGTGCCATAGGCAGCAGAGGACACCAAGGCTTGCACCTCAATGAGCAAGGGCCGAATCCCGTCAACCATAGATGCAATCGCCACCCCACTCAGGGATTCGGAACCGATGGATACTAAAACCTCGGAAGGGTTCGCTACAGGAAGTAATCCATTGCCCTGCATGCTGTATATTCCCAATTCATTGGTTGATCCAAAACGATTTTTTATACTTCTTAGTAACCTGTAAATATGATGACGATCACCTTCAAATTGTAAAACAGCATCCACCATGTGTTCAAGTACTTTTGGCCCTGCAATGGTGCCATCTTTGGTGATATGACCAATTAAGAAAATCGGTATGTCTGTTTGCTTGGCAAATCTAAGCAAGTTAGCTGTACATTCTCTTACTTGCACTACCGAACCAGGCGAACTCTCAACACTTTCCGTATATAAGGTTTGGATGGAGTCAATAATGAGCAGTTGTGGTTGAAGTGATTCTGCTTGATCAAGTACCTGTTGAAGGTTGGTTTCGGTGAGTAAAAAGCAGTTCGGGTTGTCTAGGCCAATTCGCTCTGCGCGCATGCGAATTTGTTGTTCGCTTTCCTCTCCTGATACATAAAGCACTTTGAGCTGTTCCTTGATTGCAAGCTGGAGCAATAGTGTTGATTTACCTATTCCTGGATCGCCACCAAGTAAGTTGATTGAACCCCGAACAATTCCCCCACCAAGCACTCTATTGAGTTCAAAATCTTGTAGGGCAATGCGACTTTCTTCACTTTTTTGAACTTCTTGAATCAATACTGCCTTGTGTGCTTGGCTCGATTTGGAAAAGCTCACCACATGTTTTGGAGTTTTTTCAGTGCGTTCTTCAATAAAAGTATTCCATTCTTTACATGCAGGGCATTTACCAAGCCATTTTGGTGTTTCATAACCACAGTTTTGACAAAAGAAGGCACTTTTAGTTTTGGACATCACACTTATTTTCTAGAACAAAGGTATTCAAAAAAAAGGGAGTCTGGTATTGGTTTTTAAGGACTTAATACGTAAGATTGCTGAGTAGAAAAATATTTTTATAAAGTTTTTTTTAATGATTGATTGCCACAATATCAAAAAATATAATTTTGCCGAGTAAATAGTAGTCTATCCTATGTCAAAAAGAAGAGCCATTATCAGTTACGACAAATTGTCATTAGATCAGAAAAAACAAATTCTCCGTGATTTTCCTGACGGCTATATCAATCATCTTACCACCATCAAAACACCGACTGGAGAGGTGTTAGATGCGCTTGTATGGGAAACTGACGAGGTCATTTATTTGGTGAAAATAAATAAGATCCAGCCCAAGGCAAAACCTGTCGAAGATGACGACGACGACTTCGACGATTTCGACAAGCCAGATGATCTCAAAGATGACGATCTCGACGACAACGACGACGATGACAATGACGACTACAATGATGATCCGTCAGACGACGACGATTCTGAAGAAGATTAATACCCTCGAACCCAAGTTTTTTTAACTTTGGGTAATGAACCACCCATCCAAAAGTACTGAACTATCTTCATTACTGCTTAGTTCTCCCTCAATTGATCAAATTGGTGCCTTAGAGCGAATTGCTCGAATACAATCTAGGAGTATCAAAGGCGCTGCCAAACTCCAAGGATTGCGCATGGCGCTTTCCATGATTGATCTGACCACCCTGGAAGGAAAAGACACTACAGGTAAAGTAAGGCAAATGTGTTACAAAGCGCAGCACTTACATGACCAAGCCGATGGACTACCGACTGTAGCTGCAGTTTGTGTTTATCCGAGCTTTGTAGCAGAAGCCAAAAAAGCATTAGGCACATCGGGTATCAAAGTAGCCAGTGTCTCAACAGCATTTCCTTCAGGTCAAGCGTCATTTGAAATCAAAAGACTGGATACTCAATTTGCTATCGACAATGGTGCCGATGAAATTGATATGGTTATTTCACGGGGTAGATTTCTTTCTGGAGACTATCAATTTGTATATGATGAAATTGCTGCAATCAAAGCTATTTGTGGTCCGGTGCGCTTAAAAGTCATATTTGAAACAGGAGAACTCGATACCCTTGATCAAGTGAGAAGGGTTTCGGATTTGGCCATTGGAGCAGGCGCAGATTTTATCAAAACCTCAACAGGTAAAATTCAACCTGCAGCAACCTTCCCTGTTGTACTGACTATGCTTGGCGCCATCAAGGACCACTTTGATAAAACCGGACAGATGGTTGGTATGAAGCCGGCGGGCGGCATTTCCTCTTCAAAGTTAGCGCTTCAGCATCTTTTAATGGTTAAAGAAGTGCTAGGGGAGGCCTGGCTAACTAATGAATATTATCGTTTTGGCGCAAGTAGTTTGGCCAATGATTTACTGATGCAATATCAAAAACAACTGACTGGTCGATACCAGTCTGCAACTTACTTTTCAATAGATTAACATGAGTACAGCTAATTGGGATTTAGATCCTTCTATGGAATCAACGGCCATTGTACAACTTCAACCCAAATACGACTTGTTTATAGGGGGTTGTTGGCAAAAGCCGAAATCAGGAAAATATTTCGCAACCTATAATCCAGCAGATGAGAGTGTGCTCTCCGAAATTGCCTATGGCAATCAGGATGATGTCAATCTTGCAGTTGAAGCTGCACGCAAGGCATATAATGAGGTTTGGTCAAAAATGTCTGGGGCCGAGCGCGGGAAATATTTATTTCGGATTGCCCGAATTATGCAAGAAAAGTCGCGAGAGCTGGCTGTACTTGAAACCTTAGATGGCGGCAAACCCATTCGTGAGTCCAGAGATATTGATATTCCACTGGCTTGCAATCATTTCTTTTATTATGCGGGTTGGGCAGATAAATTGGCCGAGGCCTTCCCGGGTCAAAAACCAACAGCACTTGGTGTGGCAGGTCAAATCACCCCATGGAATTTCCCTCTGCTCATGCTTGCTTGGAAAATTGCGCCAGCTTTGGCCTGTGGCAATACCGTTGTATTAAAACCAGCCGAAACCACCTCTTTAACCGCGCTCAAATTTGCTGAAATATGCGAGCAAGCTCAATTGCCTGCAGGAGTGGTAAATATTGTTACAGGACATGGTGACACCGGAGCCGCATTGGTTGCAAATCAAGATCTTGACAAAATTGCTTTTACTGGCAGCACAGCTGTTGGCAAACTGATCCATAAGGCTTGTATTGGTACTTCAAAAAAACTCACCTTAGAACTAGGTGGAAAATCAGCGAATATCATCTTAGAAGATGCGCCTATTGATCAGGCAGTTGAAGGGATCATTAATGCTATTTTTTTTAATCAGGGCCATGTTTGTTGTGCAGGGTCAAGGTTGTTTGTTCAAGAATCAATAGCCTCAAAAGTCATTGAAAAATTAAAATTTAGGCTGCAAAGCATCTATGTAGGTAATCCTTTAGATAAAAATACTGATATCGGTGCAGTCAATTCTAAGAAGCAACTCGAAACAATTGAAAAATATATTGCCCTGGGTTTAGAGGAGGGAGCAGAAATTTTTCAACCCACATGCAATCTTCCTTCTAAAGGATATTATTGTAAACCTACTTTGTTTACCGATGTGGCACAAAGTGCAAGAATTGCTCAAGAAGAAATTTTTGGCCCGGTTTTGACCATTCAAACTTTCAGAACTTTAGAAGAAGTGGTGCAAAAAGCCAACAATTCTCCTTATGGTCTTGCAGCAGGTGTCTGGACAGTTAACGGAGCTCGGATTTTTGGACTTTCGCAGCAACTAAAGGCCGGAGTTGTTTGGGCCAATACCTACAACAAGTTTGACCCAACTTCTCCTTTTGGTGGGTATAAAGAAAGCGGATTTGGCCGAGAAGGGGGCCGCCATGGGTTAAGTGCATATCTTCAATTTAAGAACTAATGGAAATACTGAAAACATATAAATTATACATCGGGGGTCAATTTCCACGAACCGAAAGTGGTAGGTCCTATCTCGTTTCTTCGCTAGCTGGTGAACCTTTGGCAAACGCCTGCTTGGCTTCTAGAAAAGACATAAGGAATGCTGTACAGGTAGCACGCAAAGCGCATGGCGCTTGGGCTGCAAAAACTGCATTCAATAGAAGTCAGATCATTTACCGAATTGCAGAAATGCTCGAGGCAAGGAAAGGCCAATTTATTGATGAATTGTCGGAAGCTGGTTTTGGTATGGAGGAAGCCAATGCTGAAATTCTATCTTGCATCGACCGCTGTGTGTATTATGCCGGGTGGGCCGATAAGTTCCAAGCCCTGATCAGTAGTGTGAACCCGGTGGCCTCATCTCATTTTAATTTTTCAACACCCGAGCCTATGGGTGTAGTAGGGGTATTGGCATGTCAAAATACACCATTAATTGGATTCATTTCACAAATTTTACCAATCATAATTGGTGGTAATACGGTTGTAGTCTTGGCCAATTCAAAGATGCCATTGAGTGCCATTTCTTTTTGTGAAGTATTGGCAACTTCAGATGTGCCGGGCGGTGTTGTCAATGTGCTGACCGGAAGTATAGATGAATTATTACCCACCTTGGCCAGCCACATGGATGTGAATGCTTTAAGCTTGGCTACAGTGAGTAATATGCCTAAAGTATTTGAAGCACAAGAACTGGCTATTGAAAACTTAAAGCGTACGCAGTTGTTGGTACACGATTTTAAAAATCAGGACGCTCAAGGAATGGAGTTTATTACAGATTTCCAAGAAATAAAAACTACTTGGCACCCCATTGAACAAATTGCTGGTGGTGCAGGTGCTTATTGATTTAAGAATTCATTATATTTGGTTGAACCTAAATAAAAATACACATGAAAAATTTTACGCTTCTCCTATTGGTTTTATCGGTGCTAATGAGCGCTTGTTCAATGGAAAAAAGATTGTATCGCAAAGGATACAACGTACAATGGCATGCGAGTTTAAAATCGAAAAATCAACTACCTGAGTCCAATTCAAACGAAGTGAATACGGCTTTGGTTGAAAAAGATAAATCACAACAACTAGTTAAGGAAACCGAAAATGCTCCGATACAAGCACCCTTATCAATTACTACAACAGTCCCAACTCAAGATGTAGCTTCAGTTCAAATCAACCCAACTCAAATGCCAAGCATACCAATGCAAAATCATTTTGTCAAGCACGAAAGTTCTAAAGCCTCAGTACATTCGGGTATAGTTGATCATTCCAAGGAAAAACGTTTGGTAAAGCATATTGAAAAAATGAAGCACGCTCAGGATTACAGTGATGATGTTCCGGTGTTGCTTTTATTTTTATTGTGCTTTATCATTCCGCCTGTTGCTGTTGGATTAGCCACAGATTGGGATGTAGAAACAGTGATCTATAACATCATTTGGTGTGTCTTGTGTGGCCTTCCCGGTGTAATACACGCACTTATTGTGGTGAGTCGTAATCGTTAACATGCTTAGGTATTTAATATTTGGCGGGTTGTTGATCCTTCCTTGTGTATTGATCATCTTACCCGCCTCTTTTTTTGACGAGGGGCAGTCATTGTGTTTGTCCGTGCTGTTGCTGAACAAAGAATGCTATGGGTGTGGTCTGACGCGTTCCGTCCAACACTTCATTCATTTTGATTTCGAACAGGCCTGGCATTTCAATAAACTGGTTGTGATCGTGTTTCCGGCTTTGAGCTACATTTGGCTAAAACAGACTATCAAAATTTACCAACAACTTAAATCAGAAAATGAGCAAGCTCAAGAGTAGCTGCTGAAATCACTGGTCGAATTTCATTTGGGTTAAATCGACTAGATGTCCATTGGTCATCCTCAAAGACTAATGTTTGCATTCTATCAAAAAAATTGATTTCCAATGCAGCGCCCATCTGTTTGACAAAATGGTTGATTTTATCCATCGAGCAACCTGAGGCCTTGACACCATCTTCATTGGCTACCAAAACCAAAGCTCGATTTGAAAAAACAAATCCTGTAGCATTCATTGGCTTGCCATGTGTTTGCCAAGTATTGGTAAAGGAAATAACTTGCTCTACTAACCAAGTGCTTTCTGTTTGATTCAGTTCCCTATTTCCAACATATACCCACGTACGGGCATAGGTTCCAAATTGTTCAACTATGTTAGAGATCTGCGGCATTGGCTATAAGTTCGGCAATATCTAAAACTTCGACTTGGGCTTCTTTTTCGAAGTGCTTGACCCCATCAGTCATCATTGTATTACAAAATGGACACCCCGTTGCAATAATTTGTGCTTTAGTTTGAAGGGCATCTTCAGTGCGCTCAATGTTTATTTCTTTATTCCCTTTCTCGGCTTCTTTAAACATTTGAGCACCTCCAGCTCCACAGCAGAGTCCATTGGTTTTACAACGTTTCATTTCCACTAATGCGGCATCTAGTTTTTCGATCAATGCTCTTGGCGCCTCATAGACATCATTGGCACGTCCTAGGTAGCAAGGGTCGTGGAAAGTAATTTTTTTTCCTTTAAAAGTTCCGTGGTCAGCTAGGGCCAACTTACCGGTGTTGATCAACTCTTGAATGAGTTGGGTATGATGTATTACTTCATAAGAGCCACCCAATTCAGGGTATTCATTTTTAAGTGTATTAAAGCAGTGTGGACAAGCGGTGACTATTTTTTTTACTTCATAACCATTCAGTAATTCAATATTCATTAGCGCTTGCATCTGAAATGTAAACTCGTTTCCAGCACGCTTTGCCGGATCACCTGTACAACTTTCTTCTGCACCTAATACGGCAAAATTTACTTGGCATTTGTTGAGAATCTTGACAAGGGCCTTGGTTATTTTTTTGGCACGGTCGTCGAAAGAACCTGCACATCCAACCCAAAATAGAATTTCTGGACTTTCTCCACAAGCCATCATGTCGGCCATAGTTCGAACTTGTATACTCATGATACTTTACTTTAATCTTCTTTTGCCCAATTGATGCGTTCTGTTTGTGCAAATTGCCACGGAGCACCATTGTTTTCGATGTTTGTTAACATGCCTGTTAATTCAGTTGGCACTTTAGATTCTTCCATTACTAAAAACCTTCTCAGGTCAATAATAATAGAAAGAGGATCAATATTTACAGGGCATTCTTGGACACAGGCATTACAACTTGTGCAAGCCCACAACTCTTCTTCTGTTATATACGTACCCAATAGACTTTTTCCATCTTCGGCATCCTTCCCATTTTTACGTTTAAAATCACCAAGTTCCACCATTCGGTCTCGGGTATCCATCATGATTTTTCTTGGTGAAAGCAATTTTCCAGTTGTATTGGCTGGACATGAGGAGGTACATCTGCCACACTCAGTACAACTGTAAGCATCCATGAGGTTTTTCCAAGTCAGGTCAGTGACATCTTTGGCGCCAAAGCGCGAAGGAGTTGCATCATTTTCGGGAGTTGCATAGGGATCAGCATTTGGGTCGAGCATGAGCTTTACTTCACTTGTAACGCTTGCCATGTTTGTCAATTGGCCTTTGGGCTCTAATTTGGAGTAATACGTATTTGGAAAAGCCATGAATATATGAAGGTGTTTGGAATAAGGGAGGTAATTCATGAATCCATAAACCATAATAATATGGCCCCACCAACCAATTTGTTCTATTAACTCTAGTGTCTGATGGCTTTTTCCTTGAAAAAATAGAGGTCCAAGCCATGAACTTATAGCAAAACCATTGGTTTTACCTTCATAGGAGCGCAAAACCTCATCGGCGCCATTCATGGCAAATATGCATGCAATCAATACGATTTCCATGATTAGAATGAGGTTGGCATCCTGTTTTGGCCAGCCAGCTAATTCTTTCATAGTCAATCGAGGTAATTTTAACAGGTTGCGTCTTGCCAAAAATGCTACCGTCCCCAAAAATGCAAGAACGGACAATACTTCAATAAAGCTGATCATAAAGGTGTAAAAACCACCTAGGTCGTCTTTGAAAAATCTATGGGACCCACTGAGCCCGTCTACAATGATTTCTATGAGTTCGATTTGGGTAATGACAAAAGCTGCGTAGAGCGCAAGATGCAATAGCGCGGGTACGGGCCTTGAGAACATTTTCTTTTGACCAAGCGCTACTAGGAGCATTGTTCTCCAACGCTCTAGTTTATTATCTGATCGATTTAAAGGAAGACCCAAGTGAATATTTTGGGCAATTTTTCGAAGATTGAAAGCGAAAAATCCAAAACTGATAAGCGTGAATACGCCAAAAATAAGTTGCTGCATAACTGTATGTTAATCGGGTATGCTATCGAGTATTTTTAGTAGTTTATCCTCGTTTTTTTTGTTGAGCTGCAAACCTTTTGACTTGCCCCCAACTAAAGATAGATGAACATAGCGCTCGGGGTGAGCTTCTAGATCTGTGACTAAATTTTGCAAATCATTATTGGTGGCAACAAGTTCAGCATAAAGTTTGTCGTCGTGTATGAGCTTGCCGAGTGTTCCTTGACCTCTTTCAATTTCAGCCAATATAATATTGAACTTCTTTAAGGTGGTTTGGGCCTCCAAAATAGTGTTCTTGAAATCTGCTGTTACAAGCTCATCGGTTATTTTTTTGGCATTACCAATGATGGCTGTAATTTGATCATTGCTCTTGCGCAGGTTAAGTGTAATGGCCTCTACATTGGACATTATTTTTGAGAATTGTGCGCGTTCGGCAGCCACAAAATTATGGAGGTCATCGGCGACGGTTCCTAATTTTTTGATCGTTAATTTAACCTGCTTGAGGCTTCCTTCAAGTTCAGAGGTTGCTGTTGTATCCCAAAATGATGCAAGAGAACTGACCATTTTGTCGACAGAAAGCATCATGGTTTGCAATTTTTGCGAGACTGGATCAGCATAGGCCTTCACCTGTGAAACGACATCAACCGAAACCCGCCCTGGTATGGTGGCTCCTGCTTTGTAATAAGTGCCATTTCCAGCCAAAGGCAGATGCACAATGAGTGCTTTGGTGAAAAAATCTAGAGACCCAATTTCTACAAATGCACCTTTTGGTAGTTGGATGTCGGGGTTGTGAATATTGAAGGTCATCTTTACTTTATGCAAAGAATCACCTTTGGGATTGGAACGAATACTCATTACCTTACCAATTTCAACCCCATCTAAGGTGACGTTAGAAGAGACCATTAACTGCCCTGAATTTGGAAAATATGCGGTGTAAACATCATCTCCTCCAAAAAAGCTATTGCCTTTAAGAAAATTGATTCCAGTAATAAGAATCACAATCGACAGTAGGGCAATGATTGCCGCTTTGATTTCTTTTGAAAATTTCAAACTACTTTTTTTCTGCTAATTTAATGGCTTTTTCAATACTGATGCGTTCGCCATCGAGGAAAGCTACCACAAACGCATGTGTAAAACCCATTTCAATCAGCTCGTTTTTATATTTTTTCGCCCCTTGTAGGTCGTTGGCAAAGGTTCCGGAACAATATTTAAAAAGGGCATTGTCTTGATATTCAAATATTTCTAAACCTTTAAAGTGGCTAGAGTTGCGAGCTATTGGTTTGGTAGCCGTTTCAATCTGTACCCGAAATACCAGTCCTTGCTCTTTTTGAGCTGTATTGGGTAATTCTACGGGTAAGCTTGGTTTGGTTTGGGTATTATTTTGGGTGGTATTTGCGTTGTTTTGTTGGGTGTTTCCTACAATAGTTTTTCCTTCCGTTGCATTTTTATAATTGGTAAAAGCCTCAAACATGGCAAGGGCCATTTTCTGTTGACCCTCAGGGGTACCAATCAATTTTTCTTCAGTTGGATTCGGTAAAAATGCGGTCTCAATCAATACGCTAGGCATTGTGGTTTTGTATAGCACCAAAAATCCGGCTTGCTTCACACCGCGGTCATAACGTCCGATTTTTTTGAACTCTTTTTGAATCATTTCTGCAAAAAGAATCGATTGACGATGAAAAACAGCAAGTTGAAACTGTAGGGCAATAATTCCATCGGGGGTAAGGTCATAGGATCGGTATTTGGCTCCCTTATCATCTTCGAGGTTGATACTGGCATTTTCTCTTTCTGCTACTTTTTGTTGGGCATCTGTTCTATGTAAACCAAGTACATAAGTTTCAGATCCATAGGCAGTTGTGCTTCCGGCATTGGCGTGTATACAAATGAAAAGATCGGCGTTATTGCGATTGGCAATGCTGGCCCTTTCTGCCAATTCTACAAAAACATCAGTAGTACGAGTGTAAATGACTTTAATGTCGGGGTATTTTTCTTTGATTAAGGCCCCAAGTTTGAGTGCCATAGAAAGGCAAACTTCTTTTTCGTTGTTGTGCGCACCATGGCAACCAGGGTCATGCCCTCCGTGCCCCGCATCAATGACTACTGTTTTGATCTTTCCTCCTTGGGCCAAAGAGGCAGAGTTAAAAATTAGTGCCATGCAGGCCAATAAAAGGACTGCAATACCGTTTTTTTGCAAGCCATTGAAAATTGGTAGCTTTGTAAGTTTTTCTTGCATAGTACAAATCTAAGTAAGCAACTTGAGTAGAAATCATCTCTTTTTACAATTTTTCTTCGCTGCATTGTTAATAATGTCGGCAAAAGGATTTGTTACAGCTCAGGATACCCTTTTTGTAAATGGCGAAAGTTTGGATCAAATTGTTACCTACAAGGCCTCTGAAAAGATAATCCACGATGTAGTGCGGCAGCGCATCTATTTATTTGGGGATGCCCAAGTAGAAAGTGAAGGGTTCGCTATAAAGGCAGGTTACATTCTCATTGATATTGATTCGAATATTGTTGAGGCGAGCTATAGACTAGATAGTTTGGGAAATAAAGTAGAATTTCCAGAGCTGACCGAAGGTACAGAAACTATTTTTTGTGAAACTATTCGGATGAATTATCAAACACAGAAAGCCTACATCAAAGCTTTATCCATCAAACAAAATGAATTTTATTTTAAAATGGGTACTGCCAAAAGGCAGTCAAATGAAGAAATACACCTGCGCCAAGGCATTCTCACCACCTGTGATTTGACTGAACCGCACTATCATTTTCAGTTAAGTAAAGGCGTATTGGTGCCCAATGAGCGTATTGTGACCGGCCCAATGAACCTTTGGGTATCGGGCATTCCAACTCCGCTAGGGCTTCCTTTTGCCTTTATTCCAACAAATCAAAAAGAAAGGTCAAGTGGCTTATTGTTTCCAGAATTTATTCCTTTATCAGCCTATGGCTTTGGTTTTCAAAATTTAGGTTGGTATTTTCCTATCAATGACCACTATCAAACTTCGGTATATGCCAATTTATACAGCAGAGGATCTTGGGGTCTTAGAAATGATTTAGATTATGCCAAACGATACGGCTACAACGGCAGGCTATCTATTGGGTTTCAACAATTTAATAGTGGTTTTCCGCTGGGTGATAAGCGCAATAAGCTGAGTATCAGCTGGAATCATCGCAAAGCACAAAAGTCCAACCCCTTTTGGGATTTCTCGTCCAATGTCAATTTTATTTCCGACAATCAATCCAAAAATTCCTTAGACCCAATCAATCCAGAATACTTTTCAAATTCATTTAATTCGGATATTAACCTTGCTAGAAATTTTCCGGGTAAGCCAATAAATAGCGGTCTGAAAATGTCTTTAAGACAAAATTCAATTGCTCAAAATGTTTCGTTAACTAGCCCGGTTTTCAACTTCAATGTGACGCGTGTTTTTCCATTTAAAGATCTTTTTGAAGTGGCAGATAGAAATTGGAAAAAAACCATTCAGCGCATTGGCCTGACTTATAATCTAGAAGCCCAAAACCGTTCTCAATTCAAAGACTCACTCATGCAAAATGGAGATTTTAATGCCATTTCACAGCAATTTATGAATGGTGTGAGCCAAGCGATTAGCATTCAGACCAATACGGGATTATTTAAAAATGCCGTGAAAATTAATCCAAGCTTAAATTATGGCAATAAGCTCAATTTTCAACAAATTGTAAAATCCTACAATGCCATTGAGAATAACACACAAATTGACACCTTGCGCCAAATGGCAATGAGGCATGAATTAAATTTTAACCTTACCGCCACTACGGTTATTTATAGTTACTATAGATTTGTAGGTAAACGACAATCGCGGCTCAGGCACTTGATGACTCCTAATATTGGCTACCGCTATACGCCTGGATGGAACCCACTCATTACCATAGATGCCGGCCCCAATCAGAGTCAAATTACTTATTCGCCTTTTGAGCGAAGTATATATAACGTGGGTTCTAACCGCGAGGCTTCATTGCTCACATTTGGCATTAATAATACGGCGGAATTGAAGTTTAAGTCAGATAAAGACACCCTAACGGGCTATCGCAAACTACGACTCATTGATCAATTTTCTCTAACTGGATACTATGATTTTACAAAGGACACCAATCAATTATCTGATTTGTCTTTGAATCTAAGAATTAGCCCAGCTTCATGGATTAATTTTGTATCCAATGCCCAATGGAGCCCCTATGCTTGGAATACAACAGGGCAACCCTTTGGCAAGTATGCATGGCAAAATGGCCAGGGTTTGGGAAGACTGAGCACCACTAATCTTACCACTTCTATGGTGCTGGCACCCAAAAAAGATCGCCAAAAACTTCAAGATCATAGCCAAATGTTCAATGAACAGGATTGGAATGCTGATTTTAATTATTATGCCTTGCATCCAGAAAGGGCCGTCTATTATGATATACCCTGGAAAATGACTCTTTCTCATGTGTATTCCATTAGGGCTAATCAAAATATCAATACTTCTTCTCCGAGTAATTGGCTTTTTGTTCAAACCCTTGTATTAAGTGGAGATTTGAGCTTTACCAAGCGTTGGAATCTATCGGGGAATTTGAATTTTAATCTACAGGAAGGACGCCTCACCAATGCTTATTTTGCGCTAAATCGAAACATGCATTGTTGGGCGCTTTCGTTTTATTATGTACCTATTGGAGGTAATAAGAGTTTTTTACTCACCATCAGAAATACATCGAGTATCTTTAGGGATGCCAAAATAGAATTCAGGAAACCCCCTTCGTTTCTGTAGGTGCGGTGGTAATCTGTTCGTTATAGATTTTACCAATGTGAAAGGTGAATTTGGCACCAAAAAATACAATTTGGGCAGAGTAATGCACCCATGCAAGCATGATAAATATTGAATTTGCCACCCCGAGCGTTCCCATAATAAAATAATTCTGGAGATAGTATCCAATAAGCAACTGGCTCAAGTAGAGCAAAATGGAAGTCATGAGCGCCCCTCTGCGTGCTACGCGCCAACTCACTTTTGCATTGTGCATGTACTTAAAAATCATACTAAAAATGAGCACATTTGTGAATATTGTGAATAAAATATGAATCAATTGAAATGAAAAATCAACAAATCCATTTTGTACCTTAAGCCAGCTGCTAAGGGCCGAAAAAATAAAGATTTGTAGGAAATAAAATAATATAATCACTAATGCGAAAAGAGCCAACAACAAGACACCAACGATTCTAAAACCAATAATTTCCATAAAAATATTGGCGTTGTCTCGACTCCTTTTACCAACATTGAAGAATTCATTCAGGCTTCGTTTTAAGGATATCATAAAGGCCGAACAAGTGTATAACAAGATGCCGACACTTGCTAATTCCAAAAAAAGATTGGGTTTGTCTATAGACATTGAGTCTACAAGTTGAATAATAGAGGTGCTGTCTGTAATTCCTAGCCCTTTTTGTAACAATTCAGAGACGATGTTGCGCATATTTTGTTGGCCAATGATACGCCCATAGATTGAGGTTGCCAGATAAATGATTGGAATGAAGGCAAATAGCGTATAATATGCCAAGGCTGCTCCGTGATGAAATGCTCCTTCTTGGACATATTCTTTCAATGCAGTCCAAAATGCAATGAGTACCTCTTTAGCGTTTAGTGACTTATTTTTTTTTGATTTCAATGAACTGAATTGAGGTGAGTTTTTCAAAAGCGTAGAGTAAAATTTGTTCGTTTTGCTTGGTACGAACAAAGTTGTGGTAAAGCCCGCCTACAAATAAGGCTTTTTCAAATTCAACCGCCAAGCCCTTATTGGACAATTGATATTCATCTGGTCTGAAATGAATAAAATGATCTGCAATTTTAATTGAATTTAGCGGCCCAAAAAGTCTTGCTTTTTCGGGCGCCTTGTCATGGTAGTATATTTGCTCAGGCGTATATTTTTTGGAGAGCTTGCCATTTTGCAGAATGCAAATATGATCACAAAGCCCTAGTACATCTTGACCTTCATGTGAAACCAAAATGATACCTGTATCTTCCTGATCACGAAGGTCCATGAGTTGTTTGCTCAATTTTTGTCTGATGCGCGCATCGAGGTGGCCAAAGGGCTCATCTAGCAATAAGTACTGCGGTTGATCGGCAATTGCACGCGCTATTGCCACACGTTGTTGTTGGCCGCCAGAGATAAGGTGGGCTTTGGTTTGGCTGCAATCGGATAAATTCATCAATTGCAACAATTTCTTAACCCTGCGGTCTCTTTTCTCATAGGGCCAATGTAAAATAGCCTCGCGAATATTTTCTTCAACCGTATGAAAAGGATCCAATTTGAAATCTTGATTTACAATAGCGATCTTCGAAAATCCTGGCACGAGTAAATGGCGCACGGCAGTTTGTTTTATACCGTTCAGATAAATTTCACCTGAGTCGGGGTCTTGTAGTCCGGCGCAAATTTTTAGTAACGAGGACTTGCCCACACCACTTTTGCCTACCAGCCCTAGGATTTCACCCCGCTTAACTCGAAGTTGCAAGTTGCTGAGCACCGGTGCTTGATAACTCAAGCTAATCTTTTTAAGTTCTATCATCTGATCAGTGCTTTTGGAAAACTTTTCGAAGCAATAAAGATACCTGGCACTGGATTGGCCATGGGTTCATAGTCTTTGAGGTAAATATGGATGCGATGTGTGGATTGAGCACACTCGTACTGGCAATGATCAATAATGGATTTAGAAGCACCTACGTAAGTACTTAGCTCCGCTGTTGTTGTGATCTTAAAAAGATGCATATCTGCTATTTCATAAGAAAATTCGGTGTCATTTTCATCTATTCCTACCAATTGGTAAGTACCAGAATTTATTTCTTCTACGGTCGTGACACCTTGATTTATTTCAAGTTCGTCTTCCCATTCAAAACGGATATTGTCTGCAGACTCTTGCCCGTTGTGGTTCTCGTCAGCAAATGCCTGTGAATACAAGTCATTGAGCAAGTAAATATGGATTTTACAGTTCATTTTCTTTATTGGATTTATCAATTTCGTTTGTTTTGAAGGCAGAGGGAATGAGTTCAGGCACCAATTTCATGACAATAGGGAGCAGTAAACTGCCTCCGGGGAGTAGAAAAAGAGCCAATGAAGGCATCGATTTAAGGATGTCATAAAATTGCGCCTTGACTTGTTCTTTTTCTTCTTGACTAAGTTCCTCTTTGGTAGACTTTTGAAGCAACTCCATGAGTTCTTTGCTTTCTTTTATTTCGGTAATCAGGCGGTCTTTATTTCTTCCGATAATTCTCAGCCACCGCTTGCTTGTCTCTTTAAAAGCAAAACTACTTTCGGTGGATTGTTTGTAAATCTGAATTTCCTTTGGTCCGTATTGATCAATAAATGCTGTGCACATTTCTTCCGATTGAGACATTTCTGCCTTGGACATCTGTAGAAGGTCTCCGAGGGACATTAATTTTTGTTTTTCAAGGTCACTTACCAGATGCGTACTGTGCAATATAAAGTGCCCATATTCATAGGTAATTTGCGAAAGCAAGGGGTCTGCAACTAATTCGGATTGCAAGCGTTTGAGCGTAATTCCGATATGAAGTCGCTGTTTATAGACTTTGCGCAAAGGTCTACTTAGGGCTGCTGATTGGATGAAGTGTAACACAATTTTTTTCTCATTTTCTTCGAGTTTGCCATCAATCAATGCTGTGTAGATCAGCCCATTGATGATAGAAACCGCGTACCGTTGATAAGTATCAAAAAAAGAGAAACGTTGGCCCTCTAAATAGGCTCTGAAAAGAATGATATCTAGAAAAATAAATGCATTCGACAAATGCTTGAACCAGAAATTTGCACCTAAAAAGGAGCTTTTTACGCCAATTCTTGAAGCCAGTATGAGTTCTAATTTTCGTGGATTTTGTTTGCTTACCTTATGCTCTATGAAACTTTTAAAACTAAAACGGTAATAATCATTGTAGAAATCTATGACGGTATGTTGAAATTCTGCCGCCGAAAAGGTATTTTGTTTCTTTCGCAAATAGGTAAATAAAAGCGTTTCAAATAATAAGAGTTGTAGTTTCTCATCGTTGTGGAATCGCTTTTTATTGTAATTCTTCGAAAAAATAAAGGAATTGGCTGTACCATAGATCAGCCCTGTTTGGTGCGAGATAAAGTGGGTAAGGTTGCCCTCTTTTTGAGCAATGAGTTCCTGATCTATTTCGAATTCACCTTTTTGAAACAATTCAAAAAATTTAGCAATCCAATTTCTGGATCCTGGAGAAAAATCAAACTGAGTTGAGTTCACATGCACAATCAAAATTAATGTTTTATACAGCGCACAAAACTTAATTTTCTACCAAAAAATACACCTGGATCTGTTGAAAAGGCTTTAAAATCAAGAATGTAAATACCAAATGCAGCAATAGTACCGTATTGGGTGCTCCCATCCCATATCAAAACGCCACTCGTACCGAATAATTGATCTTCCACTAACCTCTTGACGTGTGCCCCGTTGAGGCTATAAATATCGGCTTGTACAAGCATATTTGGCTGAGGTAATTGGTAGTGAATCTCTAAAAAATCGTGGTAACCGTCTTGATCAGGGCTCAACTCCGGATGAGTTAAGGTGAGCGCACCTTTTGTTTTGTCGCCAAGTTGCTGTGAATTGCTGCTGCCCGGTGTAGCAAAGCCAATTTGTTGGGAAGCTGAAAACCAATTATGGATAGATTGTGTTTTTTCAGAGGCAGACAAGCGCTCTAAACTGACCCCTTCTGTATTGCCAATTAAAAGGGAATGCCAGCTTTGATCGTAATGCAATTTATCTAAGATTAGACCGTCTTTGACAATGATGCACGTCCCGCTGTCGTTGTAAAAGGCAGGAAGGGTCATTTGTGCGAGATGGTTTTTTGCGCTTGCAGGATAGTAATTTAATAAAAAGAGCGTATCGGGACAAAGGGCAATAAATTCGTATGGTGCCAAGGTAAGTTCAGGTAGCAGCACCTCAAACACCCCATTGCTTAGCTGTATTCCTAGTAAATCGAGGTACTTGTCACTGATATTATAAAGTTCTAAAAAGTCCGCCCCGAAAGCAGGTGGATCGAATAATATTTCATTGATCACTAAGTCTCCGGGCACCGGGCTTTGATAGCCAATGACCCAAATACTGTCTGTACAAACATTGCCCCAGCAATCGGCCAAACCAAAAAGTGTGACCTTGATCGGCAGACTTTTAGGTAATAGTGATTCGAAATGTAAAATAAGTTGTGGATTTTCTAGATTTTGATCATATGGAAGGATTTCAATAAAATAAGTGCCTAGATTTTGGGAAAAATGCACATCTATTGACGATATAATCAAACTATCTACTGGTTCTGAAAAGCTTATATTTAGGGTCAAAGAATCAGTTATTTCCCCCTTAATTATGTGTGGTGGTATCGTATCATTTTCAAAATCAAAAATTGAATTGACGCTTCCAGGTGTGCCACCCAAGATAGCTTCGCAAGACCCCCAATTGTCGGCTGCAGAGCAGGGGTCAAGTAAGGAGCGCCTTTCGAGGCTGACACCACCATCTTGTGCAGAGGCATAGGTGTGCCAATCTATTGAATAAGAAAGCGTTTCCAAATAATTGGCCTGCGGATTTTGAAGGGTCAATAGTTCACCGGTATTGTTCAAGTTTGGAAAAGCACTTATTTCAATGGTTGAATTGTTGTTGAAATTGACATTTTGGGCATTGGCTACAAGTGTACAATACATACCGGGGTGCAACCAAAAGGAGGGCAAGGTGCACACTCCGTTGGCATCTTCAAGTGTCCAGGCGCTAAGCTGTTGGGTTTGTTCACCGGCATTGTATAACTCCAGATATTCGCCATTGGGAAGTCCATTTGATGGCTCTGGGTCAGCCATGATTTCTGTGATGAGCAAGCGGGGTGGGGCCTCAATTCTGATGGGCCCGCAGTAAATATCATCTAAGAAAAAGTTGTGTTTATTGCTTGATGTGTAAACCATGGCGATGCCAACATAGGGCCCAGCCGGCAGCCAGGGCAAGAGCCCTGAGCACCAAAGGGTGTTTGCATCGGCCATGCTATTTTTAACGTTCAAAGTGAATACCCCGGCGGCATATTGAAAATTAAAAAAAAGCTGAAATGCCGATGCAATGCTGCCGGGTGGTCCTTGGGCAACTAAACTATCGATACCATTATTTCTTAAAATCACCTTGACTGCGTCTTGCGTACCGGCTTCGCCAAATTCTAAATAAAGTGCATTGGGTGCATTGCTTAGGTCTGATTGATCGGCACGAAGGTAAAACTGACTATAATTGAGGCTTGAACCGCTGAAATTGTGCCTCAACCAAAATTGACATTCCAGTTCGTTTGATTGATTTGTGGTTTCAAAATAGATTTGGGTAGTACCGCCGCTGTCTGCATACAATTGTAGCTGCCTGTTTGTATTGCTCAAGACTTCAAATAAATCGCCGCCCCATAGGAGGCCTTCTAGTAGACTTTGGTCGTGAAAATCTTCAAAAACTTGGGCAAATAAAGGCCTTGGCATAGAAGCGAAGCACAGGAAAAATAAAATCGATAAGAGTCTCATGGCAAACAAAGTTTATTTTTGTAAAAAATTTCAATATGAAAATTGCTGTTGTGGGTGCCACCGGAATGGTTGGATCTGAGATGTTAGAAGTATTGGCAGAGCAAAACTTCGCTTATTCTGAACTATTATTGGTCGCCTCCGAAAACAGCATCGGCAAGAAAATAACGCATCAAGGCAAAGAATATGAAGTCATTGGCATGGAGCAAGCAGTTGCTGCCGCACCACAAATCGCTATATTTTCTGCGGGCGGCGATACCTCATTGCAATGGGCACCAAGGTTTGCAGCAAAAGGCACCGTTGTAATTGACAATAGTTCTGCATGGAGAATGGACCCAACAAAAAAGCTCATCGTTCCGGAAATCAACGGAAGCTTGCTTACCAGAGCAGACCTCATTATTGCCAATCCAAATTGCAGTACCATACAATTGGTTATGGTATTGGCACCCCTTCATCAAAAATATGGGGTCAATAGGGTAGTAGTTTCTACCTATCAGTCTATTACCGGGACAGGTGTAAAGGCCGTTCAACAACTAGAAAATGAACGATCTGGTCAAAATGGTGAAATGGCCTATGCCTATCCGATTGATAAAAATTGCATTCCTCAGTGTGATTCGTTTTTGGAAAATGGTTATACGAAAGAGGAAATGAAACTTACCAATGAAACCAAAAAAATCCTTGATCCAAAAATTAATGTAACTGCAACCGCGGTGCGAGTTCCCGTTGTGGGTGGCCATTCTGAAGCCGTAAACATCACTTTTGATCAAGATTTTGATTTAGAGGAGGTTAAAAGCGTTCTTTCACTTACACCCGGCATCACACTTCAAGACAATCCAGCCACCTTACAATACCCCATGCCTCGATTTGCGCAAGGAAAAGATGATGTCTTTGTGGGTAGAATTCGCAGGGATGAAAGTCAAGCAAAGAGTTTGAATTTATGGATCGTTGCCGATAATTTACGCAAAGGTGCGGCTACCAATGCCGTGCAGATTGCCCAATTGGTGGCAAATCTATAAAATCGATGTGCTATTGTTTAATGATGTTTCCTTTCTATTGAGTATTTATCTATATTTGTAAGGTCTCTAAGGGGTGCCCAAAAGGCTGAGATTACACCCATTGAACCTGATTTGGATAATGCCAACGAAGGGAAGATGACAAGCTTTTATTGTACAATTGTCAAGAAGAGCCCCTTATTCTTGTTTAATTTTTAAAAAAATGAAAACAAGATTACTACTATTTATTTTGATGAGTGGTCATTTGGTGATGGCTCAGGATGGCAAAACCAAAGTAAACTCAGATAGCACCAAACGTATTCAAAATATTGAAGGAATTATTGTGAATGGTTTGCGCGCCAAAGATGCCCCCAACAATGCGCTTGTTTCAAAATGGGCCCTTCATACCAAAAACTTTGGCCAAGACATGCCCACACTTCTGGAATTCACACCTTCGGTGGTTACGACCAGTGATGCCGGAGCCGGAATTGGTTACAGTGGCTTGCGTATCAGGGGCGTAGACGCCAGCCGCATTAACGTCACCATCAATGGAGTGCCTGTCAATGACCCTGAATCACATGACGTCTATTGGGTGAACATGCCAGATTTGGTTGGATCAGTAGAGAATATTCAAATTCAGCGCGGCGTGGGTGCATCTACCAATGGCGCGGCGGCATTTGGAGCCAGTGTGAATATTAGAACTAATGATTTGCAGCGTAATCCGTATGCTCGTTTGGATCTTTCAGGTGGCTCATTTGGAACACTGCGCAGTACAATTTCAGCCGGAACCGGCTTATTGCATCAGCGATTTACTTTAGAGGCCAGGGTTTCTGAAATTCGTTCAGATGGCTACTTAGATAGAGCCACAAGTAACCTCAAATCAATGGGGCTTACAGCTACCTATCTGACCGAAAAGTCTATTTGGAAAGCTGTTGTTTTGACCGGTGCTGAACGCACATATCAGGCTTGGTATGGCACTCCTGAAAGTCGCTACCGAGGTGATTCTCTAGGCATGCTCAACTATGCTGCGCGAAATGGCCTGAGCGTTGTTGAGACGGAAAATTTGCTTACTTCTGGACGCACATACAATTACTATACCTATGCCGGGCAAGTTGATAACTACAACCAAGACAATTATCAGTTGCATTTCATTCATCGCTTTTCTGAAAAATTAAATTTCAATACTGCTGCGCATTATACATACGGCCGTGGTTACTATGAAGAATACCGCAGTCAAGATAACCTAAGCGACTATGGTTTAGATCAGCTTGTTTTGGGGCTAGATACCATTGCTCAAACTGACCTTATTCGTAGGCGTTGGCTCAACAATCATTTCGCTGGCTTGATTTACGGCCTCAATTACCAACATAGCGCCCGACTTAAATTTACTTTAGGTGGTGCGGCCAACCGTTATGCAGGAGCGCATTTTGGAGAAATCATTTGGGCGCAATTCGCCTCAAATAGCCAAATCTATGACCGCTACTATGACAACGATGCACTCAAGAGTGAAGTCAGTTCTTACTTGAAAACCAATTATCAAAAAAATGGCTTTGATTTGACACTAGATTTGCAATACCGAGGCATTGCATATCAATTTTTGGGTGTCGATCAAGTTAGTGGTGTGCTAACAGACGTCACACAAAAGGTGAATTTCAATTTCTTCAATCCCAAACTTACACTTGCTCGGTCATTTGGAAAACATCAGTTATTTACTTCTTTCGGCATTGCCAACCGCGAACCCGTTCGTCGCGATTTCCGTGAAAGCACACCTGCAAACCGCCCTCTCTCGGAGCGCTTATTTGACACAGAGATCGCCTATCGATTTGATAATTTAGATAGATTGGATTGGCAAGCAAATTTATTTTGGATGCATTACCAAAATCAATTGGTACTGACTGGTCAAATCAATGATGTGGGGGGCTATACCCGAACTAATGTTGATCAAAGTTACCGCGCTGGACTTGAGCTTGAGTTTGGTTATCAAATTCATTCTAAAATACGTTTGCAAAGTGCCACCACACTGAGCCAGAACAAAGTCTTGAATTTTACGGAGTATGTGGATGTCTTTTTAGATACGGATCCGTATTACACCCAAATTCAAATCAATCATGGTACTACGGACTTGGCTTTTTCACCAAACTTCATTCAAACGCTTGGCGTGCAATATGCACCAATCAAAGGATGCAATATTGCGCTTCAAACTAAATATGTTGGCAGACAATACCTAGACAACACCTCTAATTTGGCTCGCAGTTTAGACCCATTTACATTTACAAATTTGAGTATCAATTACAATGTAAAGCAGCAATTTGCCAAGTCCCTTCAATTCGGTTTGCTTGTCAATAACCTATTCAATGCCATGTACGCCAATAACGGTTACACCTTCACTTACCAATATGCAGGGCAAACCACCACCGAAAACTTCTATTATCCGCAGGCAGGCCGACATTTCTTAGTAAAAATGAGTTTGCAATTTTAATTATTTATCTTTGTTTAAATTCTATACTCATGAAACTCACATTTACTTTTGCCTTTACCATATTGAACTTTGCTGTTTTTTCACAAGTACTTGAAAAGCCTCAAGTAGTAGAAAATACCGAAGAAAACATTATCGAGGTGAATGCTGAAGTTGGTGAAGTGGAACCGCCACTTGTCGTTGAAGAAGCATTGTTTGGACAAGCAATAGATCAAAATCGCACCCCATCTTTCCCTGGAGGGCAGGATTCTCTTAACAGATATATCAAAGAAGCGGTTGAGCAGTTTATTTTTGCTGATACCAGCGAGAATTTCCCTTGGGGAGAATCTGTTTATGTAGCTTTTAAAATTTCTAGCGAAGGAAACGTAACTGACCCCATCATAGAAATGGGCTACAATGCTTTATTGGACAGCGCTGCTTTAGAAATTGTGCGCAACATGCCTTTGTGGCAACCTGCAACCAATGACAATGGAGACTTTATAGAATCTAGTTACAGATTGCAGATTCTTTTTGACTTTGATCTTGGGTTAGATGAACTTGATTGGGAGTCTGAACTAGCCAAAAACAAGGCGCATTGGGCTGGTTTTGAGTTTGGACTTCAAATGAATACTGCGGGTTTTCTTGAGCCTTCAACAACCTTTGATGCGGCTCCTTATTGGCAAAATAACGTAGCTAAAAGTTTGGTCTTTAACCTCAATACCTTTCAGCATAAGTTTTCGTTAATTGCTGATGTTTTTGGAATTACTACCGGCTACGGCTTTGCTTTTAACAACACTGAGTTAACTTCCTCTTATATATTAAAGCATGATGATCAGAGTGTTTATGCCATTTCTGATACTGCCCAAATCTACAAACGCAATACCTTATATGCCGCTTATTTTACAGTGCCATTGCTTTTGGATTTTACCGCTAATAACTCCTTCAAAAATTCTTTTTACGTCAATGCAGGTGTAGTAGGAGGGGTGCGCATGTATAGCCATCAGCGCCTCACAGGAACTTATGCCAATGGCGATAAATTTGAAAACACTACCAAATCAGATTTCAACATGAATTCTTGGATGCTCGATGCCACATTAAGAATGGGCTATGGATATTTTGGGGTGTTTGCCAATTATGCAATGGTTAGTATGTTCAATCAGGGCACAACAGTTGGTGTTTACCCCTTGCGTTTTGGAATTTCCTTCAATATACCTCAGTAACTAAAGTCATTGGGGTCGTTGCCTGCAATAAAGGCTTTGGCATCCATGCGTTTTTTACCTTCCATTTGAATTTCCTTTACCAAAAGGGTAGTTAGGTTGCCGCAAGGAAATAATAAACCTTCCTTGTGAGCCTCTGGACCATTAATACGCTCTGTTGGGAATGACACAACTTTCGAATTAAAAATCTTGAACTGAATCCACGTTTCTTTTTGCTTTGAATAGAGCCTGCACCATGCCGCCGGATAGGGGTCCAATCCTCTGATGAGGTTATGCAGGTCTTTTGCTTCTCTATTCCAGTCGATTTGGGTATTTTCTTTGAATAATTTTGGGGCTAGCGCGCTTTTCCCTTCCACAGGTTTTTGGGCTCTTGGGCTAATTTGATTCACTGCAAGAGCATCACAGGTTTTTAAGGTCAATATTGCTCCTTTCTCTTGAAGTATGTCATGAAGCAGGCCGACAGTCATCCCATCTGTGATGTCCACTTTTTCTTGAAGTAAAATACTGCCTGCATCTATTTGTTCATTGATCAAGAAGGTGGTTACACCGCTGATCTTTTCTCCGTTGATGAGCGCCCAATTGATCGGGGCTGCGCCCCGATAAGCTGGCAATAGTGAGGCATGTAAATTAAATGTACCCAAAGGTGGTATTTTCCAAATAACTTCTGGCAGCATACGAAACGCAACAACAACAAAAACATCGGCGTTCAAGTTCCTTAATTCCTGCACAAAGTCCTCATCCTTTAATTTTTCGGGTTGCATGATGCGAAGATCATGTTGTAGGGCATACTGCTTGACGGCGCTTTGGTGCATCATTTGCCCTCGGCCGGCAGGTTTATCTGCCACGGTAACTACCCCAACCACTTCATGGTGGCTTTGCTGTAATTCATCCAGAATACGCACGGCAAAAGAGGGTGTGCCCATAAATATGATGCGCAATGGAGGTGTCATACTTTTTTGTTTTGCCATTTGTATGTACGAAGATAAGTGATTGAGACGATACCTAAAACGCCAAAATAAATGTATTCAACGGTCCAAATCCAGTATACATCAAATTGCCAAACTTTGATGAAAAGATAGCAACATAGCGTATAAACCCCAACGGTAAAAAACTCTATGAGCATTGAATGAAGCGTATTGCCACTGCCATGTATTGTTTGAAAATACACCGATATGAAACCAAAGAGCAAAATAGAAATGGCAATCAGACGAAGAATTTCAGCACTTTTGCTTATGTAAGCTTCGGCTGGATTTACCAAGGCAATCATCGAACTTGGATAAAGAAGGGCTCCATGAAATGTAATTAACATAAAACAAACGGTGAGCAATTGTATTTTTCGTTGAATCGCGGGGATTTGATTTATTTTTTTTGCTCCGAGGTATTGCGATATATAGGTCTTGGTGGTGCCGGCAAAACCCCAAATTGGCACAAATGCCAAAAAGTATATCGAACGAATATTCTGAGATACAGTGAGCTCAAATGCTCCTTTTTGCTCCAACCATGTAAAGAATAGCATCCAAGTTGCTAACGCTGAAAATCCTTGGAGCATCAAAGGGCTTCCAACCTTGAATACTTCCTTAACAGATGTGAAATCTAAGCGTAAATATTGAAGTAGCCCATAGGTCTTTCTTTCTTTGGAGAATAGCAAAAATCCAACCATGCAAAGCATTCCAATGCCATCTGAAATGGAAGAAGCCAAGGCTGCTCCTCTAATGCCGAGTTCTGAAAATCCAAAATTGCCAAATATGAGCAGATAATCTAAAAATGCATTGCTACCTGCGGTTATTAAAGCAGTTACTAAAACGACCCATGATTTGCCTTCGGCAAGAAAAAAAGCTTGTATGGCCAAGGTGAACATGGCAAAAAACAGCGCATAACTTCGCTGCTCAATGTAAATGCCTTGTAATTTTGCAATTTGGGCCTGTCCTGAATAATTTGCTACCCACTGAGGAATAAAAAAATGCAAGATTAAAAATAAACAAGTAGCCAATGCCATCTGAATCCAAACCGAACTTCCAAATACCTTGCCAATAAGATTGGTTTTTTGTTGTCCAATACGCCGTGCAATTATAATTTGCGATCCATCGGCCATCCCTGCCATACACATAAAAAGTGTCACATACATCAGGCCTGCATTACCTACCGCATCAAAGGCATCCGTAGAATAGCGCGCAATCATAGAGGCATCTGTCAGCAAGACAATAGATTGTATGAAGCCCGTTACCATCATTGGAAGGGCGACTCCTAGAATGGTCTTATAATTCAGTGCTAACATTTAGTCAATTTGAATAACGAGTCCTTTGAGGTAAGCACCTTCCGGATGAAAGGCTAATATAGGATGATCTGCAGGTTGGTGCAACTGTTCAAGTATACGGCAAGACCTTCCTGCCTCAATTGCTGCAGCAATCACTGTATTTTTAAAGAGTTGTGTATCTACTACCTGAGAGCAAGAAAACGTGAAAATGAGCCCTCCTTTTTTAATTTGTCTGATGGCATGGGCATTCAAGCGTTTGTATCCTTGTATGGCCTGATGACGTTTGTCACGGTGTTTGGCAAAAGCAGGTGGATCCAAAACGATGATGTCATAATCTTCCTTTAAATTTTTCATGTAGTCCATGGCGTCATCAACAATGGAACTATGTCTGTCTGTAAAATGATTCAATTCAACATTAGCATCAGTTAACGCAATGGCTTTTTTAGAGCTGTCTAAGGAATGCACAAGGGTCGCACCACTATTTAAGGCCTGCAGACTGAAGCCCCCTGAATAACAAAAGGTATTGAGCACCTTTTTATCTTTGGCATACTTACCAAGTAAAGATCTATTTTCACGTTGATCAATAAAAAAGCCAGTTTTTTGCCCATGAATCCAATCAATGTGGTACTTTACGCCATTTTCAATGGCTAGATGCGGGACACTGACCTCCCCAAATAGGTATCCGTCGGTTGTTTCTTCGCGTTTAGGTAGGGTATCTGAAGATTTATGATAAATGGCTTTAAGTTGCTCTTTGAGCACAATTTTTAATGCACTTGCGATGGTTTCCACTTGCCGATACATGCCATAAGAGTGGCATTGAATGACGGCAACACCATTATAGAAATCTATAATCAACCCAGGGAGTTGGTCCCCTTCACCATGACACAATCTGAAAATATTATTTTGCTCATCAAGGAGCCCGATATTGACTCTTAAGGCATAGGCATTTTCTAATCTTTTAACGTAAAAGGCCTCATCGATAGCTTCGTAATCAAAGGTCAATACGCGCACGGCAATGGTAGCGTGTTGAAAGTGCCCAATCCCCAAGACTTGTTGCTTTTTTGTAGTGATACAGACGATTTGACCATCTTCAAGCCCATCAGTATCAGAAGCTAATGCTCCTGAGAAAACCCAAGGATGTTTGCGTTGTAGCGATTGTTCTTTGCCTTTGGCAATAGTGAGTAGCGGGTAAGACATGCGCAAAAATAGCCCGAAAAAACGTATATTTGCAGAAAATAAAAGACAATGGCCAATAAACGAATCCTTAAAAGAAACATCAATGAAATGGTATTTGATGTTGTCGAAGAATGTTTTTTCTTTGAAATGACTGCTCCAGAAAAAGCAGCAAATTCGGCCAAATTAATTGATGAAGCTGCTGATTTTCAAGATGAAATGCTTTCAAAAATGAATCAGGCCAAAGGCAAAGCAGCATTTAGAGCAATTGTGCAAGAAGTAGAAGCCAAGGCCAATTATTTCGTTGAGGCACTCAATGCGCTAAACAAATAAGTGCTCGACCCTATGTGGGGCCTACTTCCAAGTCAATGGTTGGCCATTTTGTTGGCCAGCACGATGATTTTACTTTGGATTACGGAGTGGATTCCCATTTATCTGACAGCGCTTTTACCTCTACTTCTTGGGGTTCCGTTCGGCCTCATAGAGCCACAAGCATTGGCCAAATGCTATGGAGATTCCAATATTTATTTGTTTTTTGGTGGCTTTGTCATGGCATTGGCCCTCGAGAAATGGGGTGTTCATGAACAGATTGCCCGACGCATCATCACCATAGTTGGCGACAAAAAATCTAACATTTTACTCGGTTTTATACTGAGTACTGGCTTAGTTTCCATGTGGATCTCTAATACGGCCACTGCACTGATGATGCTGCCCATGGCAATGGCTGTGGTTGAAGCTATGCCTCCCGCTCATAGGAATTCCCGTTTTAGTGTGCTACTAATGCTCTCCATTGCCTATGCTGCAAATATTGGAGGTTTAGCAACCTTGATCGGTTCGCCCCCAAATACACAAATGGCAAGTATACTTTCAGAGAATTTTCACATTGAAGTCAGTTTTTTAGATTGGTTAAAAATCGGTTTGCCCTTGGCCATAGTAATGCTTTTAGGCATGTACCTTGTATTTTATTTTTTTCTAGGTACAGAGCGAAAAGATGTCCATGACCTCCATTTTCATATCACTCCCTGGACAACTACCCAAAAGCGTGTGCTCTTCATATTTTCAGTAGTTGCAGGATTATGGATTTTTAGAAGTTTGATCGGTCAATACCTTGGAATTTATTACCGTGATGAAAATGCAGCAATCTTAGGTGCCTTGGGAATGTTTTTATTACCTAAAGAGTCACAGAGCAAAGCCAAAATACTCAATTGGTCGGATACTGAAAAACTACCTTGGGGTATTTTATTTTTGTTCGGAGGTGGTCTGGCTTTGGCTGCTATTCTAGAACAAAACCAAATATTGACACTGCTTTCTAAGGCCTTTATTTCATTGGGTCAGATTGATTTTATGGTAGCAATTATTGTGGTTACAACCATTGCTATTTTTACAACTGAGGTGATATCAAACTTAGCCATGGTAACGCTTCTTGTTCCGGTATTAGGGGCGTTTGCAGCCCAAGCCGGCTTACCTATTTTGCCCTTAGCAATGGCACTTACCCTCGGGGCGAGTATGGCCTTTATGATGCCTGTTGCTACACCGCCAAATGCGATTGTTTTTGGATCTGGCTTCATACAAATTAGACATATGCTCCGCTTTGGTCTCATACTTAATTTGCTAGGTCTAGTTTTGATATGTCTTTTTGTCATCTCATTTCTTTAATTTGACAAGAATGCTTATTTTTCGGTCCTAAACCGTAAAATATGCTAACCATAGACCGTCTTTTTGATGTACCGAGACATCAATTAAAAAATTACCCAAACCCCAATATGTTTGTAACCAAAACTAGCGGGATTTGGGTGCCAATGTCTACCTCAGAATTTTTGAATGCGGCAATGGATGTATCTCGTGGCCTCATATCTATGGGGGTACAGGCCGGTGACCGTATAGCTGTGGCTAGTTCAAATCGCTATGAATGGAATATTCTCGATATTGCAGTTCAGCAGGTTGGAGCTATACTTGTCCCACTTTATCCAAACATTTCCGCTTCAGATTATCGTTTTATTCTCAACGACGCAGGTGTAGAAATTTGTGTGGTGTCAAACGATGAATTGGTAGGTAAACTTAGTGAGATACGCAGTGATGTGCCAAGTTTAAAACATTTGTTTTCCTTTGATAATTTGGAAAATTGTCCGCACTGGTCTCAAATAGAGAGCAATAAAGGTCAGGTAGAAATTGAGATGGTCGAACAACGGATGCGAGAGGTTAAAAGTGCAGATTTGGTTACCATCATTTATACTTCAGGTACTACTGGCAATCCAAAAGGGGTGATGTTGTCACATGCCAATATTTTATCAACTGTGGCTGCCTGTATTGATCCTATTCCTGCCGATAAAAATTCGAAAGTATTGAGTTTTTTACCGGTATGCCATATTTATGAGCGCATGTTGCATTACCTGTATATGTATATAGGTTGCTCCATTCATTTTGCCGAATCCATGGATACCATTGGTGATAATATCCGCGAGGTTAAGCCTGATGTATTTTCAGCGGTGCCACGTCTAATTGAAAAAGTTTTTGACAAAATTATGGCCAAAGGAGAAGATCTTTCGGGTATAAAGCGCGCTTTATTTTTCTGGGCAGTAGGAGTTGCTGAAGACTATGATGTAGTAGGTAAATCAGTTTTTTATAAAGTAAAATTGGCCATTGCTCGCAAACTAATATTTTCCAAATGGCAGGAAGCATTGGGCGGAAATGTCAAGGCCATTGCTTCGGGTTCGGCAGCACTACAGCCAAGGTTGGCACGTATTTTCTTAGCTGCCGATATTCCAATTCTTGAGGGCTATGGCCTTACAGAAACCTCACCAGTGGTCTCTGTAAATAATTTCAATACGGGCATCCGTATAGGCTCTGTAGGTCCATTGGTTGAAAATGTACAGGTTAAAATTGCAGCTGACGGTGAAATTTTAGTGAAGGGCCCCAATGTCATGATGGGTTATTACAAGAATGAAGAAGCAACCAAAGAGGTTTTTGATGCCGAAGGTTGGTTTTGTACTGGAGATATTGGCATGTTTCAAGAAGAGAAATTTTTAAAAATCACAGACCGTAAAAAGGAAATCTTTAAAACTTCTGGTGGAAAATATATCGTGCCCCAGGCTATGGAAAATCGCCTCAAGCAATCTCGATTTATTGAACAAGCGATGGTGATAGGTGAAGGAGAAAAATTCCCAGCTGTATTTATCGTGCCTAATTTTGCTTTTGTTCGCGAATGGGCGATTCGCCATCAACTGAATTTTAATGATCTAAGCAACCAAGAAGTTATTGAAAACGCCGCACTTTTAGATCGAATCAATAAAGAGATTGACCAAATCAATAAAGAATACGGTTCTTGGGAACAACTTAAAAAAGTAAAACTCTTGCCAAATGAATTGACAATCGAGGGCGGTGAACTTACACCAACACTTAAATTTAAGCGCAAGCGCATTCTCGAAAAATATCAAGATGCCTACCAGTCGATTTATGCCTCTTAATAACCAACTTGTATCGAATAAAAAAGCCGGCTCTTAGCCGGCTTTTTTATTTGAGTAAATCTAATTTTTTAGTGATTACCACCTGAACAAGATTTTTGAGTGCTGTTGGATGATGAACAAGATTTTTGTTGACCATTTGCCGAACAACAGCTGCTGCTTTTTTTCTTTTTCTTACGCTTGTCGTCTTCTTTTTTAACGATTTGCGTTCCATTGACAGCTGCAAATGCTGTGTTTGCCATTGAACCTACAAATGTGGTGAGGGCAACCGCTACAAATAATTTTTTCATGATGTATTTTTTTTATAAAGTTACAAATTAATTTAAACTAGCTAGCTTGGTGAGCTTGGCTTGGACTTTTTGACCAATGACCACATCAATTTTCGTGCCTAAAGGCAGAAAAAGATCCACTCGCGAGCCAAATTTGATAAAACCAAATTCCTCGCCTTGTTTGGCTTGGTCACCTGTTTGGGCATAATAACAAATACGACGAGCGAGTGCCCCGGCAATTTGACGAAAAAGTACTTCGGTGCCATTGGTATGTTTTACCACACATGTACTGCGTTCGTTATCGGTACTGCTCTTTGGGTGCCATGCCACCAAGAAAAGTCCTGGGTGGTATTTAGTATAACTTACCTCACCACTTATCGGATAATAGTTCGCGTGTACATTTAGCGGGGACATAAAAATTGAAACCTGGATGCGTTTATCTTTGAAATATTCTGTCTCCTCGACTTCCTCTATTACAACAACTTTGCCATCTGCAGGGCACATAATGTCTAAGTCAGAGCCTTGGCAGGTGCGTTTTGGAATTCTAAAAAATTGAACAATCAGGTAAAGCAATACCACAAATCCAAGTTCCAAGATCCAAAATAACGAGCAGTAGGCAGGAGCTAGGAATTTATAATTCATCAAACTCAATCCTAAAAAGATCAAGGTACTCAGTAGCATTATAGAGCGGCCTTCGCGGTGAAAAGTCATCATTTCCAGTAAAGATAAATTATTGACCAACAATAAAAAAATGGGATAGTGAAAAGTGCAGCATCAAATCGATCTAAAACGCCGCCGTGCCCAGGAAGAATTTTACCACTGTCTTTTATTTGAAGACTCCTCTTGAATAAGGACTCCAATAAATCTCCGAATATAGCCCCTGGCGCAATAATTAGCGCAGAAACAAGCCAGAAAAATGCTTCGCCTTTATTGATATAGGTCCCGATGATCAGTCCTAATAGCAGGGTAAATACAATCCCTCCAATGGTGCCTTCCCATGTTTTTTTTGGTGAAATGCGTTCAAAGAGTTTGCGCTTTCCAAAAATTCGCCCAGTAAAGTAGGCCATGGAGTCATTGGTCCAGATTAATAAGAACATTCCCAATACTTTGGGAAGCGGAGAGGTGTCTCTGACATGCAAATCAATACTCAAATAGAATGGACCAACAATATATATGATCCCAAATACAAGTACCGAAATATTGAGCAAAGGATGTGCATGTTTTGCCCAAAGTTCATTGAGAATTAGGGTAAAAAATAAGGGGAAAATAAGCGCCAGTGAAATCACCGAGAACCACTCAAAACTAATTCCAACCAGCAGAACATAGATGAATATCCCTATGAAAATTCCGATCTCTTTGGATACTTGAACAATTTCGTGTTGCTTAAAAAATTGATAGAATTCCCAGAGACCTACGATCATAAAAAACGAAAATACTATCGCAAATGCGTATGGATTTAAAAGCATTGAACCAATTACTACCGTACCAAATAAGGCACCAGTTATCATGCGTTGGCTCAAGTTTGAAATCATTCGTTTTGTGTCGATTCGTTTTGATCTGTCATTGCTTGAGTTGAATCTTCTGTTGACAATTCAGTATCAATGCTTGGTTCCAAATGAGGCAAAGCGGCAACGGATTCATCATTGCTTTGAGTGTCTTGAGTTGATGCTTCATCAAGTAGCACTTCTAATGGATCCCATGGTCGTTTGCCAAAAATTGCCTCCAAGTCTTCCTTGAAAATAACCTCAGAGGTGAGTAATTTGTCAGCAAGTTGAGACAGTTTATCGCTATTTTCAGAAAGCAACCCTAATGCTCTTTGATACTGTCCTTCGATTAGTTTACTTACTTCTTCATCGATTACCTTTGCGGTATCCTCCGAATACGGTTTGGTAAAGGTATCTCGGCCCTGAGAATCGTAAAAAGAAATGTTACCTATCCGTTCGTTGAGTCCATAAATTGAAGTCATGGCATAGGCTTGTTTAGTAACGCGCTCTAAATCTGAAAGCGCGCCCGTTGAGATTTTGCCAAAGGTTAGTTGCTCTGCTGCTCTTCCGCCAAGTGTTGCACACATAGCATCTAGCAATTGTTCGGTGGTGGTTATACTGCGTTCATCGGGCAAGTACCAGGCAGCTCCTAAGGACTGACCTCTTGGAACAATCGTGACTTTAACCAAAGGATGTGCGTATTGCAATAACCACGAAACCGCGGCATGTCCTGCCTCGTGATAGGCAATTGTTTTCTTCTCTTCTGGGGTAATGATTTTATTTTTCTTCTCGAGCCCACCAATGATACGGTCAACAGCATCTAGGAAGTCTTGTTTTTCTACTTGTTTTTTGTTGTGACGAGCAGCAATAAGCGCAGCCTCATTACACAAATTGGCAATATCTGCCCCAGAAAAACCTGGGGTCTGCTTTGCCAAAAACGCGACATCAATCTCTGTAGATAGTTTGAGTGGTTTGAGGTGCACACCAAAAATTGCCGTTCTCTCGTTTAAATCAGGCATGTCCACATAGATTTGACGGTCAAAACGACCTGCGCGCATCAAGGCACTGTCAAGTACATCAGAACGGTTTGTAGCAGCTAATATGATTACACCAGAATTGGTGCCAAAACCATCCATTTCAGTTAAGAGCTGATTGAGGGTATTTTCACGTTCGTCATTGGTATTGAAACCGTTGTTTTTACCTCTTGCGCGTCCGATGGCATCAATTTCATCGATGAAAATAATTGCCGGTGCCTTTTCTTTAGCTTGGCGGAATAAATCGCGGACGCGCGAAGCGCCTACCCCTACAAACATTTCTACGAAATCTGATCCGGAGAGTGAAAAGAAAGGCACCTTTGCCTCGCCAGCAACAGCTTTTGCCAGTAGGGTTTTACCTGTTCCTGGAGGCCCCACAAGTAAGGCTCCTTTAGGGATTTTAGCACCGAGCTCGGTGTATTTTTTAGGATTTTTTAAAAACTCAACAATTTCAACAATTTCTTCTTTGGCTCCTTCAAGACCGGCTACGTCTTTAAAGGTAACATTCGTGCTTTTACCCTTGTCATAGACCTGGGCTCTTGACTTACCTATGTTGAATATTTGTCCGCCGCCACCGCCGCTGCCACCGCCGCCCGACATTCTGCGCATTACAAACATCCAAATAAGAACTATGATTCCAAAGGGCAACAAATAACCCAAAATTTGAGCAATCCAATTGGTTTCGATGATGTTCTCGTAATCATGGTATCCACGTTCATCTAGCGCCTTTTCAAAATTGGCATGGTTGCCAATATTTTCAAGTTCAAATACAATTTTTTCTGGCTGAGCATTTTTATTAGCCAAGAGTTTGCGCATTTTTGGAAAATCAAGATCTTTTCTGCTATTGATCAGTTTTTTAGAATTTTCTTTGAGTTGAAAACGTGCAGTACTCTGATTAATGATTTTGACTTTTTTAACTCCTTTAACTTCAACAAGTTCTAGGAGTGTTTCTTTGTACTTGATTTCGGAGGTGGTGTCGCTGTTCACCCAAAGATGGGTACTCACCAATACAACTACAAAAGCAACGTATATCCAATATACGGAGAGTGGGTTTTTTCTTTTTTCGTCTGACATGTGGGTGGAGATTAAAGGTTGGGGAGATCTGTACGGTTGGCATCGGCCCAGAGGTCTTCGATGTCATAGAATGAGCGTGCGTCTTTATAAAAGATATGGCAAACAACGTCAATGTAGTCCAATAGCACCCATTCAGAATTGGTTTTTCCTTCAATATGCCATGGTTTTTCCTTGAGCTCTTTTCGCGTATTTCTTTGAATCGAGCTAGCAATTCCGTCTACTTGTGTGCTAGATTCACCTGAACAGATTACAAAAAAGTCACAAACGGCACTTTCCAAATGCCTTAAATCCAGGATGGATATATCTTGTGCTTTATTGTTTTGCATGCCTTCTACAATTGCATCAACAAGTAGTTCAGAGGATTCTAATTTTTTCTTTTTTGCCATTTGGTATATTCTATTACAAAACTAACTGATAAATTTGAATCCTTTTGATTTTTATTGATGACCCAATTCGGTTCTTTATTTATTCAGCTTGACTCAGTAGACTCTACCAACAATTATGTTGCCAATCTCATTGAACAAGGAACTTGCCAAGATGGTTCGGTAATTATGGCAGATTATCAAAGCAAAGGTAAAGGTCAAGGCGGTAATATATGGCAGTCTGTCAGTAAGGCTAATTTGATGTTTAGCTTCGTATATTGTCCAAAATTTGGTACCGATGAGCAAATTCGCTCCGTTTGGTACAGCGCTCTCATGTGGCAACAATGTTTGCTCCGTTTTGGAGTAGATGCTCAAATTAAATGGCCAAATGACATCCTAATTCAAGGCCTTAAGCTAGGAGGCATTCTCATCGAACAACAAGTCAAAGATCAACAAATTACTTGGTGCGTTATTGGGTGCGGGATGAATGTAAACGAGGCTCCAAATTTACCTTTTACGACATCTTTACTTGCGCAAACCAAGCAAAGGTTTAAACCAATTACAGTTTTATCAGAATACCTCGACTTACTCAATGGTCAGCAAAATTTATTAAATGGAGATTTTAATTACTTAAAATCCAAATATGAAGCTGCGCTGTGGCTCAAAGGCGAAAGATACTGGTTTGAAACTGCCTTAGGATTGAAATTTGAAGCCACCATACTTGGCGTATCAGATAGGGGCAAGTTGCGTTTAGATGACGGTGCTCAAATCTTGGAATTCGATAACCAACAAATAAAATTCCTTAGAGATTAGCCCAGCTGCTTAGACAGATTCTCTGCCATTTTCGCTAATAATTGATGCAGAGGCTTCTCGATGAGCATCTTGAACATCATATTGAGCTCAGCATTAATTTGAATGAAACCACTAGTGTGCTCGTTTTTAGCATCAAGAAAAACAAGTAAATTGAATGCAAAAGGATTGCCTTTCATCCCATTGAATTGCAATTCATGAAGTGTGCAAGTGCCTTTCACTAAGGTTAGGGTTACTTGCCCGGCGGCTTTAAATGAAAATTGATCCGTACTGAATTGGAAGTCTGAAATTTGTTCTTTAGGGAGTATTAAAACGTAATTTTTTGTTTCACTAAGAAAGGCATGAACCTTCTCAATAGGCGCTTTTACAATAAATTCTTTGGTTTTAATTTCAACCATTCAGTATTGTTGATTTATTGATTCCATGTACTTGGATTATTGCGCCAAGCTGTCAAAGTGGATTGATCAGCCTCTGTTACATACTTGGTATTGATCGCCACATCAATTAATATCCCATAATCTGTAAGGCATACATAAGGGCATTTGGCCGCTAAGAATTGCTCTTCAGCAATAGAAAAACCATAAGTAAAGGTGGCGATCAAGCCCTTGACATCTAAACCTCCAGCTCTTAATGCTTCTACTGCTTTTAAGCTGCTGCCCCCCGTAGAGATTAGATCCTCTATCACAACCACGCGCTGACCCTCGTGAAACGCCCCTTCTATCAGGTTTTCCATTCCATGACCTTTGGCTGCACTTCGTACATAAATAAAAGGCACTCCTAATTCTTGTGCAACTAAGGCGCCTTGTGCTATTCCACCGGTGGCTACTCCTGCAATAACATCTGGTTTTCCAAAATTATCAAGGATAGTTTGCGCATAACCTTGTCGAATGTGAGTGCGTACTTCAGGAAAACTTAGGGTAATACGGTTGTCACAATAAATTGGGGATTTCCAGCCCGAAGCCCAGGTAAATGGATTGTCTGGCTGAAGGCGTACGGCCTTTGTTTTGAGTAGCAATTCTGCAACCTTGATACTTAAATCTTTATTCACATTCATGCCGCAAAAGTACAAAGTTTTCCTAGATTCCATCTGAAGCAGCACTAAAACGATTTACAATTCAACATTTTTTTAATGCAATCACTCCATTAGAAATATACCAATGAGATCCACTCCTAGGACTATTGTTGCTAAAATTGTGTTAATTTTATCCTACGCTTTGTTGAATTAACTAACATTGTTCTGAAACACCAGCATTGTATAAATTTTACCTTATGAAAAGCCTGCACCTCACTTTGTTTTTCCTTTTAACTCATGTATTATTTGCTCAATCAAATACTGTATCCAAAAAAGATGCCCAGCCTGCTCTTCGCTTTACTGTACTTGAAATAGAGCGTCAAAACATCCCCTATGGTTCTGAAGACTTATTTGTATTTGAATTTAAGAACACGGCTAAAAAAGCAGCTGTAATATCGAATGTTCAGACAAGTTGTGGTTGTACAGCAGCAGAAAGACCCGAAACTCCCATTAGAAAAGGGAAAAAAGGAGTCATTAAAGTGCACTATGATACCAAACGTGTCGGAGCCTTTACCAAAACTATTACAGTTTTTTCCAATGTGGGTGATCCTATCATTTTAACCATCAAAGGAAGTGTACTTACTCCATCGGATTCTCCAGTAATCAACTAGCCTTGGCCTAGCCACAGGACTCAGATTATTGCTATCTTTGCCACTCAAAGATGAAGTCATGGAGATAGCAAAGACCTACGAACCACAGCACGCACAGGAAAAATGGTACCAACATTGGTTGGATAAGGGGTATTTTCATTCAGTTCCCGATCACCGAGAACCCTACACCATCGTTATTCCTCCACCAAATGTCACGGGTGTGTTGCACATGGGTCATATGCTCAATAATACCATTCAGGATGTGTTGGTGCGTAGAGCACGCATGCTTGGTAAAAATGCTTGTTGGGTGCCAGGTACCGATCATGCCTCCATTGCTACAGAAGCCAAAGTGGTTCAAAAATTAAAAGCTGAAGGGATTGCCAAAGCCGATCTTTCTCGCGAAGAATTTTTAAAACATGCTTTCGAATGGAAAGACAAACACGGCGGCATCATTTTAGAACAGCTCAAACGTTTAGGAGCCTCTTGTGATTGGGAACGCACCCATTTCACAATGGATCCTCAATACTCCGAATCAGTAATATCGGTGTTTATTGATCTTTATCAGAAAGGTAAAATCTACCGAGGCATTCGCATGGTGAATTGGGATCCTGAAGCATTAACAGCATTGTCAGATGAGGAGGTAAATTACAAGGAAGTCAATTCCAAGCTTTTTTATGTGCGCTACCAAGTAGTGGGCAGTACTGATCAATGGCTTACCATTGCAACCACGCGCCCTGAAACTATCCTTGGCGATACAGCAATTTGTGTCCACCCAGATGATGAGCGCTACAAATCTTTGGTTGGTAAAACCGTGAATGTACCCTTGATCAATCGTGAAATTCCAATCATCGCAGATCAATATGTGGATCCAGAATTTGGAACTGGATGCCTGAAAGTCACGCCAGCACATGACCCAAATGATTATCAATTAGGTCAAAAGTATAACTTGCCAAGTATAGATTTGTTTGAGGACAACGGCACACTCAATGCCAATGGTGCACATTACGCCGGTCAAGACCGATTTGAAGTACGCATAGCCATTGAAAAGGAGCTCAATGAAAAAGGCTACCTAATCAAGGTAGAAGACATTATCAATAAAGTTGGATTTTCTGAAAGAACCAATGCGGTAATTGAACCTAAATTGTCGCTGCAATGGTTTGTGTCAATGAAAGAATTGGCTGCACCTGCACTTGAAAATGTAATGAACGGAAACATTCAATTCCACCCCGATAAATTTAAAAATACCTACCGCCATTGGATGGAAAATGTCAAGGATTGGTGTATTTCACGCCAGCTTTGGTGGGGTCATCGCATTCCTGCATGGTATTACAGCGACCGCCCTTCAGATTTTGTAGTGGCAAAAACTCAGCAAGAAGCTTTGGAACTTGCCACAAAGAAAGCTGGTCGAACAATTAATGTTGCCGAACTCCGACAAGATGAAGATGTCCTGGATACATGGTTTTCAAGTTGGCTTTGGCCAATTTCTGTATTCAATGGTTTAACACAGCCCAATAATCCGGAAATCAATTATTATTATCCTACCAACGATTTAGTGACTGCTCCTGAAATCATGTTTTTTTGGGTGGCACGCATGGCGATTGCCGGTTATGAATATATGGGCAAGCAACCTTTCAAAAATGTTTATTACACTGGAATTGTCCGCGATAAACTAGGGAGAAAGATGTCTAAATCTTTGGGGAATTCTCCAGATCCAATAGAACTTATTGAGCAATATGGTGCCGATGGTGTTCGTGTTGGGGTGCTCATTTCGTCTCCGGCAGGTAATGACTTGCCTTTTGATAGTGCGCAGTGTGAACAAGGCCGCAACTTCACGAACAAAATTTGGAATGCATACCGCCTTGTGGCTTCTTGGGAAGTCCGTGAAATGGAACAACCCTTATCAAGTAAAGTGGCTATTGAGTGGTTTGAAAACCGTTTTTTACAGGTGCTCAATGATATCAATGACAATTACGATAAGTTCCGTATTTCGGATGCGCTCATGGCTACCTACAAACTGGTTTGGGATGACTTTTGCTCGTGGTATTTGGAAATGATCAAGCCTGGTTACCAGCAACCCATTGACAGCGCAACCTTAAATCAAACCCTTGATTTCTTTGAGCGTATTCTAAAAGTAATGCATCCTTTCACACCTTTTGTCACAGAAGAGCTATACCATGCCCTCAAGCAAAGATCGGCCAATGATGACATCGTCATATCAAGTTGGCCAACGGCAGCTACCCCGAACACCGATCCACTCACACAATTTGCTTACAATGAAAAAGTAATCACGCATTTGCGAAACATTCGCAAGCAGAATAATATTGCAAGCAAGGTCAAGTTAGATTTGTTTGTCAAGGCAAGTTCATCTGTAGCACAAGATTCCGATAGCATTATTGTGAAAATGGGCAATTTGTCTTCTCTACAATACGTGGATCAAGCCATTGCGCAATCCAATAGTTTTATTGTCGATGGAAGGGAATTCTTTGTTCCATTTGGTGATCAAATTGATGTCGAGGCTGAAAAGAAAAAATTACAGGAAGAATTAGCTTATACACAAGGCTTTTTAAAAAGCGTTTATGGCAAATTGCACAACGAAAAGTTCATGGCGGGTGCCCCAGAGGCGGTTGTTGCCAATGAGCGTAAGAAAGAGGCGGATGCGTTAGCAAAAATTGCCATTCTAGAAAAGAAAATTGCCGAATTGTAAGAAGGCAAAATGAGCTAGGCAATTAAATGAATTTGAAATCTACACGGCGATTGTGTTGTTTTCCCTCTTCGGTAGAATTGTCATCTGCAGGTTCATTCTCTCCTTTGAATTGCATATCAACACGATCTTTCGGTAATCCATTCTGCACAAAGAACTCAATTAGCGCATCGCTTCTTCTTTTCGATAATTCTAAATTATAAGCATCTGAGCCGTCGGCATCCGTATGTCCTGTGATCTGAATACGCAAATCAGAGTGGCTTTTCACCATCCGAATGAGTTCTAGTAAATAATTTTGGTATTCTACTCGTATTTCAGCTTGATCATAATCAAAATAAACGGGTTGAAATTTAAATTGCATCAGTTCTTGTTTGCGGATCATAGGGGCTGAAATGCCATCTTCAAGTTCTTGCTTGAATCTCACTAACCATTCACTTGGAAGGTAAGCCGTCTTACTTTTCTCAATAACTCCTTTACTTTGATAGGCGATAAATCGAAATTGATCTTTATCTGAATTCCCTTCTAAGTATCCATTTTTTGGATTATAGGTCAGGTTGTATGTATTTGGCGTAAGCGCATATTCTGGTTTGTAATGCCAAGTAGCTTTCAATGTAGTGAGCTTGAGTTCTTGCTCTGAAAAAGTGCCGAAAACAGGGAAGATGCTCACACCATCGTTATGTTCAATCCGCATTTTCCCATCCACCATCCCATTGGTTACGTAAATATCCAAGTAAACGGGTATAAGTTCTTGTTCTTGTTGAGGGTCAAAGAGCATGCCTTGCCAAAAACCGGTCATTTTTTGCCCCCAAACAAAGGCGCATTGAGTGAATAATATGATCAAAGCTATTCGCATCAAAGAGTTATTCGAAAAAAAGAAAAAATGGTTCCAAATAGAACTATATTTCTTTGAACTTGTTTTGTAGAAAAAAGCATCATGAAATTCCTATTATTTACCCTAAGTTTTGTTATTATGAACTGTCTTACATCAGATTCTAACAGTATTCATCAGTTCAAAGTCACAGATATCAATGGTGGTGTCTTTGATTTTGCGGCATTGAAAGGCAAGAAAATAATGGTAGTCAATACCGCTTCAAAATGTGGCCTCACCCCACAGTATGAGCAACTCGAAGAGGTGTACAACAAATACAAGGCCAAAAATTTTGTCATCGTTGGCTTCCCTGCCAATAATTTTATGTCTCAAGAACCTGGCTCAGATAAAGAAATTGCACAATTCTGCCAACAGAATTATGGGGTAACTTTTCCAATGATGTCAAAAATCTCAGTAAAAGGCAACGACATGCACCCAATCTACCAGTTTTTAACGCAAAAGGCCAAGAATGGAAAAGAAGACAGTAAAGTCGAATGGAATTTTCAAAAGTACCTCATTGATGAAAATGGACATTTGGTCCGGGTAGTATCGCCACGTATTTTACCCAATGACCCTAGTATCATTGATTGGATTGAAAAATAGCTACGATAGTTGAAATTTTGTTGATAAGTTAAGGCCTTCAGGCCCTGTAAAAGCACCTATATCGAGGTGCTTTTTTTTATTTTTGTTATATATATAACAGAACATTATTCAAATTCATACAACATGGCTGAAGAGCACAAAAAAGATAATTATTCGGCAGATAATATTCAAGTATTAGAAGGCCTTGAAGCGGTACGCAAAAGGCCGGCAATGTATATTGGCGATGTTGGTTTAAAAGGCTTGCACCATCTCGTGTATGAAGTGGTGGACAACTCCATCGACGAAGCATTGGCTGGTTATTGTAACCATATCAATGTGTTTATCAACGAAGACAACTCAATCACAGTTACCGATAATGGCCGAGGTATTCCAACGGCAATGCATACCAAAGAGAAAAAGTCTGCCCTTGAGGTGGTAATGACTGTCTTGCACGCTGGTGGTAAGTTTGACAAAGACACCTACAAGGTTTCGGGAGGTTTGCACGGCGTAGGTGTTTCGTGTGTAAATGCCTTATCGATACACATGCGCACCGAAGTGCACCGTGAAGGTAAAATATTTGAACAAGAATATTCTATTGGAAAGCCCCTGTATGCGGTCCGCGAGATCGGCACCTCGGACAAAACTGGTACCATTCAGACTTTCAAGCCTGACCACACGATATTCGAAACCACTGAATATAATTTTGACACCCTGGCAGCTCGCATGCGTGAACTTGCCTTTCTGAACAAAGGCATTACCATCACACTTACTGACAAGCGCCAGTTAGACGACAATGAAGCTCCGCTTTCGACTACCTACCGTTCAGAGGGGGGTCTTAAAGAATTTGCTTCCTATTTGGATCGCAACCGTGAAGCGCTAATATCGGATGTAATTTATTTTGAAGGAGAGAGAGAGGGCATACCCGTAGAAGTGGCCTTGACCTATAACACGTCCTACACCGAAAACATTCAGGCCTATGTCAATAATATCAATACCCATGAAGGAGGAACTCATTTGTCAGGATTCCGTCGTGGATTGACCAGCACCTTAAAAAAATATGCAACTGAATCGGGAATTTTAGCAAAAGAGAAAATAGAAATTGATGGTGATGACTTCCGAGAGGGGCTCACAGCAGTAGTTTCGGTAAAGGTTGCCGAGCCTCAATTTGAAGGCCAAACAAAAACCAAATTGGGTAACCGTGAGGTAACTGCTCCGGTTAGTCAGGCTGTTTCTGAGATGCTTTCTGCTTATTTGGAGGAGCATCCAGCAGAAGCCAAACTGATTGTAGAAAAAGTAATCCTTGCTGCTCGTGCACGCCATGCCGCCCGAAAAGCAAGAGAAATGGTGCAGCGCAAAAATGTACTTTCTGGCTCTGGATTGCCAGGTAAATTGGCTGATTGTTCGGAAAAAGATCCTGCAGCTTGCGAAGTTTACTTTGTTGAGGGAGATTCCGCAGGTGGAACGGCAAAACAAGGTCGGGACCGTCATTTTCAGGCGATTATGCCTTTACGTGGAAAAATCTTGAATGTTGAAAAGGCAATGCAGCATAAAATATTCGAGAACGAAGAAATCAAGAATATTTATACGGCCCTTGGTGTACGCATTGGTACTGAAGATGACTCTAAGGCGCTTAACCTCGAAAAATTGCGCTATCACAAAATAATCATCATGTGTGATGCCGATGTAGATGGTTCACATATCGAAACCTTAATTCTGACTTTCTTGTTCCGCTACATGAAAGAACTGATTGAAAACGGTTATGTATATATTGCCACACCACCATTATATCAAGTGAAGAAAGGTACTAAATCTGAATATGCTTGGAATGAAGACCAACGTGATAGACTTATTCAAGAGCTCAAGGGTGGGGGCAGTGAATCTTCAGTAAATGTACAACGATACAAAGGTTTAGGTGAAATGAATGCCGAACAGCTTTGGGAAACTACAATGAATCCAGAAAGCCGCACCTTGCGTCAAGTTACTATTGAAAATGCAGCCGAATGTGATCAAATTTTTTCCATGCTCATGGGTGATGACGTTCCGCCACGACGTGAGTTCATAGAGCGCAATGCGAAATATGCCAAAATTGATGCGTAATAAAGCAATAAACATCCTCAAACCGCTGTTCCTCCTTGGAATAGCGGCTTTTTTTTTAATTGTCGTTTTATTTCGCTTTACCCCTAATCAATCAAATGCCAAGCTATCGCTTGCTTGCCCTTTACCTATTAAAAACGAGGAAATCATTGTCCGTAAAGCCTATACCTTGGCATACAATGAATTGCATGAACAAGCCAACTGGGTGGCCTACACTTTATTGGGTAGCCAACTCAATGGCGGAGTTGAACGCAGCAATCGTTTTATGGCAGATCCACTGGTAAGTACTGGATCTGCTACCAATGCTGATTATGCCAAGAGTGGTTATGATCGCGGACATCTTGCCCCAGCGGCCGACATGAGTTGGTCCACAGAGGTGATGCAATCTTCATTTTATTATAGCAACATGAGCCCGCAGCTACCAAGTTTCAATAGAGGTATTTGGAAACGCCTAGAAGAAAAGGTGCGCGAATGGGCAGCCCGTTACGATACCCTTTATGTAGTTACGGGTCCGCTTCTTTCAACTGGGCTCTCTACTATTGGTCCAAATAAGGTGAGCGTTCCTAAATATTACTATAAAGCGCTCATTGCACCTCATCAAAAGAAAGGCATCGCATTTTTGCTGCCCAATGAAAAATCAGAGGAGTCACTTGCCAATTTTATGCTTTCCATTGATGCCTTAGAAAATAAAATGGGCCGTGATTTATTTTACCAATTCCCCGACGATCTCGAACACATATTAGAGACACAACGAATTTATTGGCCATAAAAAAACCGTCTTCAAGACGGTTTTATATTTACTAATGTCTTATTTATCAGTGAATTTCTTGCCCATAGGCAGAAGCATCTAATAATGCTTCAAATTCTGATGGATTTGAAACACGCACCTTAACCATCCATCCTTCGCCATAAGGGTCGTTGTTGACTAATTCAGGATTAGACTCCAAAGCTTCATTGAATTCAATGATTTCACCACTCATAGGTAAAAATAGGTCTGAGACAGTTTTTACTGCTTCAACACTTCCAAAAACAGCTTCTTGTTCCATTGATTCACCTATGGTTTCAATTTCAACATAAACAATATCACCAAGCTCACTTTGAGCAAATTCGGTAATGCCAATTGTTGCGATATCGCCTTCTAACTTAACCCATTCGTGGTCTTTGGTGTATTTGAGTTCTGCTGGTATGTTCATTGTAATTTTATTTGCAACAAATGTAAACATTTTGGGTGAATGATGTGCGCCTCTATGCTTTTCTTTCCTTGGGAATATGCGTAACTTTGCTGTATGACTTCTGAACAGTACAAAGCACTTCAATCGAGACTCTCTACCATACAATCTTTCTTAAAAATTGACGAAAAAAGAATGCAATTGAAAGAAGAAGAGCTCAAAACCCAAGACCCTTCATTTTGGGATGACCCAAAAAAGGCCGAAGACAAAATGAAGCAAATCAGAGGATTGAAATATTGGGTAGAGAGCTTTGATCAAACGGCAGCTGCAGTTGCAGATTTAGATGTGTTGGCTGAATTTGTTCGAGAGGGAATGGCCGAAGAGTCTGAACTCAATGAGCAATTTGCTCAAATAACAGAAGAGATCGAAGCGCTTGAGCTTAAAAATATGCTCTCTAGCCAAGAAGATAACCTTTCGGCTGTATTGCAAATTACTGCCGGAGCCGGTGGTACGGAGAGTTGTGACTGGGCAAGTATGCTCATGCGCATGTACCTCATGTGGGGACAAAAAAATGGTTATAAAATTACTGAGCTGAATTTTCAGGAAGGTGATGTAGCCGGTGTCAAGACTGTGACCCTTGAATTTGAAGGAGAATTCGCTTTTGGCTTTTTAAAGGGAGAAAATGGAGTGCATCGTTTGGTGCGTATTTCTCCTTTTGATTCTAATGCCAAAAGACACACGAGCTTTGTTTCTGTCTATGTATACCCCTTGGTCGATGATCAAATTGAGATCAATATCAACCCTGCAGATATTTCCTTCGAGACTTTCCGCTCAGGAGGAGCAGGTGGGCAAAATGTAAACAAAGTCGAAACGGCTGTACGGCTCCGACACGCGCCATCCGGAATTATAATTGAGAATTCTGAATCCCGCTCACAATTGGCGAATAAAGAAAAAGCCATGCAATTATTAAGATCGCAGCTTTATGAATTAGAACTGCGTGAACGCATGGAGAAGCGAAACGAAATTGAAGCGGGTAAAAAGAAAATAGAATGGGGTAGTCAAATACGTAATTATGTAATGCACCCCTACAAATTAGTTAAGGATGTACGAACGGGTGTTGAAACTGCCGATGTAGATGCCGTTATGGATGGAGCACTTGATCCCTTCCTGAAAGCATTTTTAATGCAATATGGTGGCTAATTAAAGCAACCCAACAAGTTGCTCCAAGGCGATTGCCCTAGATCCTTTAAGAAGAATTAAATATCCTTCCAATTGCTGTTGTTCTAGCTCTTGTATCAAGGAACTTGTCTTGGAATACCCCTCAGGATTTAATTGCCCAAAGATTTCGCCAACAGTCTTGTAATTGAGTTGATTCTCATTGAGGAAATCGAGCACTTTTTGATGCTCTGATGGGCCTTCTGCACCTAATTCAAGCATATCGCCAAGAATAGCCAACTTTTTTGGATGTTGCATCTCGACAAACGAATTGAGGGCGCTACTCATACTCGACGGGTTGGCATTATAGCAGTCTAGGATCAGGGTGTTATTTTTGGTTTCCTTGACTTGCGAGCGGGCATTATCAGGGCAGTATGCTGATAGGGCACTATTGAGGTCATTTGGTTCTACCTCAAAAAAGGTACCAACACTTAAGGCGGCCAGAAAATTATAAAAATTATATTTTCCAACCATTTGTGTATTTATTTGCTCAGATTGGTAAGTATTGTATTGCCAGGAAAAATGTGCATAAGGGTCCATATAAAGAAGCTGACCCCGCAGTTCACCAGCATCTTGTCCGTAAGTGAATGTCTTTGAAGATCTAGATTGTGCGGCATTGACCAATATAGGATCATCTGCATTGATAAACAAGGTGCCATCGTTTGCAGCTACGTGATCATAGAGTTCAGATTTTGTTTTCAGTACACCATTAAAGTCCAGGAATCCTTCTAAATGCGCTTTGCCAATATTGGTGATTAGCCCGTGAGTCGGGAGGGCTATTTGACATAGCTCATCGATATCTTTAAGTTTATTTGCTCCCATTTCAATGACTGCAATCTGATGTTTTTCTTTGAGTTGGAGTAGGGTGAGTGGCACCCCAATGTGGTTATTTAAATTACCCTTGGTGCAAAGTACTTCAAATTTTTTCGAAAGCACACACCTAACTAATTCCTTGGTACTCGTTTTGCCATTACTGCCTGTAATGCCTATAATGGGCAAACTGAATCTTTGGCGGTGTGCGCGTGCAAGATCTTGTAAAAAGCGAAGGGTATCATCAACCAAATAAATGCGCTCATTGGTTTGATAGGCTATTTCATCGACAATGGCATATTTAGCGCCCGATGCCAAAGCTTGCTCGGCAAATATATTTCCATTGAAATTGGCACCCTTCAAAGCTATATACATACAACCTTCGGTGATTTGACGACTATCCGTACATACCGCAGTACACTCATCAAAAAGCGCTAACCAATTATCCATAGCACAAAATTGCAAAAAAAAAGCCCGAAAACTCGGGCTTTTTTTATCCTAGGATGAATTATTCTTTGATGTCTGGTCTTCGTGAACTACCTATTCGATCCATAGCACACCTAAAACCAATAGTTGCAGTTGCTTTGTCTTCGTCTAGGAAGCGTCGGTTACCAACCGAAAGCCAATAGGCTCGATCAGCCCAAGAACCGCCTTTGTAAACTCGGCTTTTGTCAGAAACCAATGTAGTAGGCCAACCAGATTTACCGGCGTTAATTGGTTCGTTTTCAAGGTTGAAGTTTTCGTGCTCACTTTGATACATCACCAATTTAGGATCTCTTAATCCACTATTGATTTCTTCTTTGCGTTTGTTGTTATTGTAGTAAATAGAGGATTCTAAATCACCATCGAGATAATCGATGTAATCATCTTTGCGATAATTTAATCTTCCCGCATTTTCTTCAACAGTAACATCTCTCCAACGTTGGCTACCTTTAGTAGTGGTGATGAACTCAGTGAGTCCGTTACGAAGCGTCATGATCCAAGTAGTAATAGTTGGGTCTGTACTGTAGGACAAGAATTTTCTTTCTAAGTATTCTTTACTGAAAAGAGCTGTATCAATACCCAAATAAGCAGTAGCTTCTGGATAGTCAAATGCCAAAGCCATTAACTCGAGTAAGTCTTGCTTTTTAGAGCCATCTTGAATTTCAGTTGGCAATTGCTTGTTAAACAATACACGCTCAATATATGCAGAAGCTGCAATAGTGCGGCCTTGATTGTGCAATACAATGGCTGTATCTAACATTATATTAAGTGTATCCAAAAATTCAAACTGCATGCGTTCCTGTGAAGTGAATTGCGAATTGTTTGAAATGTAGTAGCTAGAAGGTGAGTTGAATTGATATTTCAACGGATCTTGCTTAGCATACACTTTAGAATTCATTGGATTATTGTTGACAGCCCCTGGCTTTGGTGCATTTTGTACCCCGGTAGAAGTGTCGACATTACCGTTACTAGTATCTTGAGTTGCAGTTTTTTCAAGCATGTTAGATTGATAGTTTGAACCTGCTTCTTGGCTGTATTTTTTATTGGCGTGGGCTAAATATTTTACACGTGCAAACTCATTGACGAATTCTTTCATGCCATGTACATCATAGATGTTTTCATTGGCTTTCACAGGTTTGTCATAAAGACCATTGGGAACGAGCAACTGTGTTTGGTATTTGTTGCCACGGAAAGGCATGAAACCGTCAGCAACTTCAGAAGTCATAGGACGATAGACATCCATAACCCATTCAGACACGTTGCCTGCCATGTGGTATAGTCCATAATCATTTGGCCAAAAAGAAGTAACACGGTCCGTGATATCCGCACCATCGTTGAGTCTTCCGGCAACACCCATCATGTCGCCTTTGCCACGCATGAAATTAGCTTGAATTGCTCCAGCAAACTGTTCTTCGTCGTTGCGCACATAGTGTCCATCCCACGGGTAAATACGACGGTCATTGATGTTTTCAGAACCTTCGTCTAGGTTGCCAATGAGGCCAAGAGCTGCAAATTCCCACTCTGCCTCAGTCGGTAGGCGATAAGCAGGTAATAGAATACCATCTTCCATTTTAACTGGTCGAGCACCCAAACGGCCATTGTCCATATCGGCATAGATTGGGTCGTAGTTTTCGAGTTGGTAAGGATCACGCGGAAGTGGTCGTTTATTTTTATCAGTTTGTGGCTTAGGCTTGCTGTCTTTGTTGAGTACATAACCACCCTCAGATTCAATGGTATAATTTCCATTGAGGTAGTTTTCAGTAGAAAACATGTTTTGTGGTACGGAGGCGTATTTTTTGTCGTAATCAGAGCGATTGGCAGCACCTACATCCGCACTACCTTCGTCTGCAAAGTGCCATTTAAGAATACCTTCTCGTACTAAAATAGCTTCATTAACACGGTCAGTACGCCATTTACAAAAATCATTGGCCTGTAACCAAGTCACACCTACTACTGGATAATCTCTGTAGGATGGATGACGCAAATAATAATTGACATATTTTTCACGGTATCCTAATGCTGAACGCCATGCAAGCGTATCTGGCAAACATTTTTTGTAAACATGGGGGTACGTCTTGTAATATACACGACGCATCCAATACATGTATTCTAGCCAATGAAAGTTAGTAACTTCAGTACGGTCCATGTAAAAAGAGGCTACAGTCACACGAGATGCGCGTGCGTTCCAATCAGACATGACGTCTTGCTCCGTACGACCCATCGTAAATGTACCTCCTTCGATCATGACAAGACCTGGTCCTGTTTCTTGCTCACGGGCATCAAATTTTTCAAAACCACCGTTTTTGTAGTTATTGAATTCCCAACCAGTAGCAGTAGATCGCTCCTTAGAACATGACGAAAGCACCAACATTCCTGTCAGTGCAATCCCAATGATGTTTTGAATCAATCGCTTCATATAATTTGCGTTTATAACGTAAAGTTCTTTTTTAAATTTTGTTACACTTAGAATGACGGACAAGACGTCTTTCTAAAGTTTTTCGGTTTTTTCTTACATTTTAAGTTGATACCCATAGAAATTTCATGAGACCCACCCGAAACACCATTTCCTAGTTTTGACACAGTTAAGTCGTAGCTGTAGCCGATTTTAAATTTGTCGGTATTGATACCGGTAGTGAGGATGAATGCATCTCTGTTACGGTACCAAGCACCAATGGTAAAGTTTTCATATTTGAGGTAAGCTCCGATATTTAATTCTTGGAAACCATTTTGGTACTGATAAATAATGTTTGGTGATAAAAAAGTTGTGCTTGAATACCGACCTCTTTGACCGATCTTGATATTGGCACCCATGTGTCCGGTAACTCGAACCGGCAACTTGGACTGGCCCAAGATCATTGATTCATCCGGTCGGTTGAGGTGATGGCCTGCAACACCAAAATAAAAGTTTTTGGTAAAGCCTACCATTCCGGCACTTACATCAAAGAAGCCTCTGCGACCATTGCCGCGAGGAACGTCGCCGGTTTGGTAAATAAATCCTCTGCGTGGGTCAATCATGTCACCGAAAGTGAGTTTGTCCCAATCCAAAAACTTTTGAAAATAGGCAGCCCTTGCACCAAACATGACAGAAAACTTACGGTTAACTTTCAAGTTATACGAATATATCCCACCAATCATAGATGTTTGGATAGTTCCTTGGCCTTGCATGTCGTGCATGGCAAGCAAGCCAAATCCACCGGAAATATTCTTGGCATAAGTATCGTATGCAGCGGCATAGGTAACATAATTACCAGTGAGTTGAGGCCACTCATTGCGGTAGTTTAGCGAAACTCTAGGACAACCAGATGATCCTGCTAACGCCGGATTTAAGTAGGAAGGATTGGCATAGAATTGCGTAAAAGTAGGGTCTTGAGCCAAAGATATATTGCTCATTATCAGGGTAATGAAGCTAAGTTTGGCAACTAGAAGCGGGTTGACTATTTTCACGAAAGTTGGTTTTAGCACGAACAATCTAAACGTTATTCAGGTTTCAAAGGTTACAAATATCGAATATTTATTCAAATAAAATAAATAAATTGACGTTTTTCTAGCGCTTAAAACAACAAGTTTCATGATTTATTTTAAAGAAATATTACTTTCTATTCTTTTGATCTTTACCACAAGTCTATTCGGGCAGATCCAAACCGTTAGTTTGGACTGGAGTGGTAAGGAGCAACTAACTATTGCCGAACAAACTTTTGAAGTAGATATAGTCAAGGGCTTTGGCCTAGACAATGGAAAGCCATTTTTCGCTTTGCAGCAGAAGCATAACCAAAAGCTTCAAAAAATTGAAATTGTTGCGACTTCCTACGAAAATCTACCTAAAGATCAACTAACAGCCTACAATTACATGGGTATTTCTTTTGATACCTCTGCTCAAATTGAAGCCAAAGTGATAGGTGAAGCCAACCAAATTTATCTTTCTTTTTACATATTACCTCTTCGCATTCAAAACGGACAACTTCAAAGACTTACTCAATTTTCCTATAGGTTAGTCAATGAGGTGAATTTTGTACCAAAGGATTATGTAAATAATTCAATTCTTGGCACAACTACTGGACAGTGGTACAGAATTGCTGTGAGCAAGGATGGTATTTATAAAATCGACAAGAATTTTTTGACAGAATGTGGTATCAACACGGCAAATTTGACACCTTCTCAAATTCATATTTTTGGCAATGGAGAAGGCGTCATACCTGAGTTAAATTCAATTCCAATCACCGATGATTTGGCCCAAAATGCCATAGTGGTGATTGGAGAGCAAGATGGGCAATTCAATGACAACGATTATGTATTATTTTATGGATGGGGCCCTCACCGCTGGGAACTTGCCGGAGGTGGGCAGTACAATCAAGTGCGGCACCCGTACAGTGATAATTCATATTATTTCATCTACATTGGATCCGATGTTGCTCCATTGAGAATTCAGACGGCTACTGCGATAGATACACCTGCAGATACACTCATAGATAATTATGATTATCGAGATTGTTATGAAAATGATCTAAAAAACCTAGTTTGGGGTGGGCAGCGTTGGTATGGTGAAGAATTTGATGTCAATCTGAGTCAGAATTTTAATTTCACGATTCCGAACGTTAGTCCTAGCCCAGTAACAGTAAAGGTAACTTATGCCTCTAGTGCTCGTACTTCCGGAAATCAAATTGTTGTGCAAAAAAGTGGGCAAACTATAGGTCAAATGACCATGCCGCATACAGGTTCATATTTCCAAAGAGGCACCCTGACTTGTATGGACTTGAATCCTAGTGCTGCATTGAATCTAAACATAACTGTCAATCGGCTTAATCCTAATGTGATTACCTACCTTGATAGGATTCTTATTCAAGGCCAACGCAGTTTAAGCCTAGTAGGTAGCCAAATTAATTTCAGGGTGGCAGATTGGTCGCAGGGGCTATCGATCGCCGCTTATCAACTATCAAACATTGGAGCCAATGCATTTGTATGGGACCTTTCAGATAGGCACAATCCATTACAAGTACCAATTCAATTTCAAAACGGTCAGCCCCTCATAAAAACCAATGCCGAATACAGAGAATTTGTGCTAGCAAGTGGAAATGCCTACTTTACTCCTGAACGGGTTGGGGGTGTGGTGAGTCAAAATTTACATCAGTTGCCACTTGCAGACTACCTCATTGTAACACATCCTGAGTTTACCGCGCAGGCCAATCGATTGGCAGATTTACATCGCGAGGAAGGCCTTAGTGTACATGTTGTTCCTGTACAAGCCATTTATAATGAATTCAGTTCCGGAATGCAAGACCCTGGAGCCATACGTAGGTTCGCTAAAATGTTTTACGATAGAGCCTTACAAACGGACCCTAGTTTAAGGCCTAAATATTTGCTACTTTTTGGTGATGGCACCTATGATCCAAAAAATCGGATGCCAAACAATAATAATTTCATTGTTACTTATCAAATGCCATCGAGCGAAAGTATGATTGATGCGATGGTTGTGGATGATTTCTTTGGTCTCTTGGATGATGCTGAGGCGATCAGTGCTGCTGATATGATGGACATCGGTGTAGGAAGGCTGATTGTAAGTAGTGCATTGCAAGCCAAACAAATGGTGGATAAAATTGAGCACTATCTAAAAAACGGTTCAGCATTTTATCCCGTAACCTCTTCTTGCTGCATGGAGACCCAAACCGAGAAAACATTTGGTGATTGGCGAAATCAGTACATGGTCATGACTGATAACCGCGAAGGAGGCTATTTTATCAACACCGATGCAGAACCACAGTACCAATTATCGAAGTGGTTGGATCCAGAAATCAATTACAACAAACTCTACATGGATGCCTTTCCAAAAGTTGTCACTGCTGGGGGCGAGCGTTTTCCGGCCATGGTGAGTGCCATTAACGATGGAATACAAAGAGGTGTGCTCGTTGCCAATTACATTGGGCATGGTGGTGAGGTTGGTTTGGCCGAAGAGCGTGTAGTAGGCATAGATCAAATAAATGCTTGGTCCAATATACATGCACTGCATCTTTTTATCTCTGCAACCTGCGAATTCACACGCTTTGACGACCCACAACGCGTTTCGGCAGGTGAATGGGCTTTTTTGAATCCAACGGGTGGAGCTATTGCCATGCTAACTACCACTAGATCAGTTTATTTTGGTGTCAATAGCAACATCGGCATCAAGCTCATTGAGCGCGTTTTCAATCGCTATGCTGATGGTACCGCCTACGAATTTGGAGAAATCGCAAGGCGCACTAAAAATGCCGCTTCGGTGAGTTCTTCCAATAAGCGGAGCTTTACTTTAATCGGTGACCCCGCCTTAAGACTAGCCTTACCCCGCTATCTTATTATTACTGACTCAATTAATGGCCTTGACCCTCAGGTGCAACTCGATACACTACAAGCCCTGAGTAAAGTGCGCATTAAGGGGCACATCGAAGATTATAACGGAAACGTTTTGAATTCGTGGAATGGCATCTTGAACCCCACTATTTTTGACAAGCGAAAAATACAAACAACTTTAGGTCAAGATGAAGCCTCGCCTGTCATTGCATATGAGCAACAAACTAATCGCATTTACCGTGGTCAAAGCAGTATTCATAATGGTTATTTTGATTTTGAATTTGTTGTACCCAAAGACATTGCTCTTTCGATCGATTTTGGAAAAATTTCTTACTATGGTCACAACGGGCAATTTGACGCTACTGGCTTTGATACTTTATTCTTCGTAGGCGGCATTGACCCAAATGGCGTAGTGGATGATCAGGGTCCAAGCCTGCAACTCTACATGAATGAAGAAGGTTTTGTGGATGGCTCAATTACAGATGAAAACCCTGTATTGTTAGCCAAAGTGGCAGATGAGAATGGAATCAATACCGTTGGTAACGGCATTGGACATGATATTGTCGCAATTCTTGATGGGCAAAGTTCTCAACCCATTGTTTTGAATGATTTTTATAAAGCGAATTTAGATTCGTATCAATCCGGTGAGGTACGCTATCAATTCCAGGGGCTAGAGCCAGGCGAACACAATTTATCCATAAAAGTGTGGGATGTAAATAACAATTCCTCGACTTCATCTATTAATTTCGTAGTCAAGTCAAAGGAGGCTCCTCTACTTGCTCACGTACTCAACTACCCAAATCCATTTTCTACCAAAACTGAGTTCATGTTTGAACACAATCAGTCTTGTTCCTCTTTGGATGTTCAGGTACAGATTTTCACTGTTTCGGGCCGTTTGGTCAAGACCATTTCACAGGAGGTTCCCACTGCTGGATTTAGAGTAGATGGTATTTTCTGGGATGGTCGGGATGATTTTGGTGATGAATTAGCGCGAGGCACCTATTTATACCGCCTCAGTATCCAAACCCCTGATGGTAGCTATGCCGAGCAAACAGAAAAACTTGTCATCCTCAAATAGAAAATCCCTATCTTTACGCACGCTATGAAAATGCTCCTAAACATCCTATTAAGTTTTTCGATTGTCCTTTTCAGTTCTCACCAAGTAGCGATAGCTCAACCCACTGGTGGTTCTGGGGTTACACAAAATAACTTGCAGCTCAATACCATCACTACTTCATTGCCATTTATGGCAATCACGCCAGACTCTAGAGCAGGAGGGATGGGAGATGCAGGAACTGCGTTGAGTGCCAATTCAACCTCTATTTATTGGAATACCTCTTTATTGAGTTTTGCCAAACAAAAATCAGAAGTAAGTTTATCTTACACGCCATGGTTGCGTCAATTGACCAACGATATACATTTGTCATACCTAGCTGGTTATCGCCAACTCAATAAAGTACATTCCATAGGAGGGTCGCTTCGCTACTTCAGTCTGGGAGAAATTACCTTCACTGACATCAATGGTGACATTCTTCGCGATGATAAACCTAGTGAATTTGAGCTTGTTGGGGCTTATGCATTCAAATTAGCTGACCGTTTTAGTATTGGGGTAAATGGTAAGTTTGCCTATTCGAATCTGACAGGAGGGCTTACTGTTGCTGGTGTCAATACCAAGCCCGGAATAGTCGGCGCGGCTGACCTTTCATTCAGTTATTTTAACGACGATGCGCATATCGGAAATACAGATGGCACCTATACTTTTGGTTTAACAATCAATAATATCGGTAATAAAGTATCATATTCAGAGTTGTCTCGTCGAGATTTTATTCCGATGAATTTAAAAATTGGCAATAGTTTTTTAGCAGAATTTGACGATTACAATAAGGTGACCTTCTCCCTTGATCTACAAAGACTGCTGGTACCTACTCCAGCCATCTATCAATTGATTGATGGCAACTATGTCATGTTAGCAGGTATGAATGGTGATGTGGGAATCATTTCATCAATGATGCAATCCTTTTATGACGCCCCAGGGGTTCTGGCCAAAGATGAGAACGGCGACTACATCCAGAATCAAGATGGGACCTATGAAATTGTCAAAGGCACCCGTCTGAAGGAGGAATTGGCAGAAATTAATATTGCCGCTGGAGCAGAATGGTGGTACAGTGATGTCTTAGCTTTAAGGGGAGGGGTTTTCTATGAAAATAAGAATAAGGGAAACCGTCAATTTTTAAATCTTGGAGCCTCATTGAAATACAATATGTTCGCTATTGATTTTTCCTACTTAGCCTCCTTAAACGGACGTCAAAGTCCATTGGCCAATACATTGCGCTTCACCTTGCGCTTGAATCTTGGTGGAAATTGATATGACAAACAAACCTAGCATACGCATTGGCTACGGTGTTGATGTACATCGCTTAGAAATTGGTTATCCACTCTGGATTGGCGGTGTTCAGCTTGAGTCTCAATTGGGTGCCGTTGGGCACTCTGACGCCGACGTTTTGATTCACGCTATTTGCGATGCGCTTTTAGGGGCCCTCTCCCTGAGAGATATCGGATATCATTTTTCAGATCAAGATCCTAAGTACAAAGGCATTGATTCTAAAATATTGCTGCGAGATGTAATGCAAATGGTTACTCAAAAGGGTTTTGGTATTATTAATGTAGATGCAACTGTTATTCTCGAAAGTCCAAAGGTGAACCCTCATATTGATCAGATGCAAGTAATATTAGGTGAGTTGTTGCATGTACCCTCCTCAGATGTAAGTATAAAGGCAACCACTCATGAGCGCGTAGATTCTTTTGGAGAGAAGCGAGCTATAAAGGCCTACGCATGTGTTTTACTTTACAAACTTACCTAGGGTACAAGCTGTACATAGACTACTTTTTTTGTCTCGAAAAAAGGTTCATCAAAGAAGTCAGTTATTGCATATTCTCTTAAGGGGTAGCGTACCGTAGCCAATTCCTCTTTGAGGTCACCACCTTTTAAATATAAAATTCCATTTTTCAACGGATGCACATTCTTTGGTTTGCTTTTGCCTTTTACCCAAGATAGAAACACGGGCATTTGAGTAACGGCCCTGCTGATGATAAAATCATAGCGACCGTCAATTGTTTCTGCTCTAGCGTGGCTTGCTTTCACATTCTTTAACCCAAGTGCCTTTGCTACTTCTTGAACCACTTTAATTTTTTTCCCAATGGAGTCAACTAAATGAAATTCAACTTCAGGATACAAAATAGCCAAGGGGATACCAGGAAAACCACCACCTGTTCCAATATCTAAAATATGGGAACCCTTTTCAAAACGCAGCACTTTTGCAATGGCCAAAGAATGTAATACGTGCCGCTCATAAAAATGTGCCGTGTCTTTTCTTGATATGACATTTATTTGGGAGTTCCAAGTCTGATAAAGTGCTTCTAATGCATTGAATTGCTCAATTTGATTTGCACTTAAATCAGCAAAATAAGTCCTGATTTTTTGCATTAAATGCTGTCTTTTGTTTGTTGCATCATGGCAGCAAGAAAATCTCTTGCACGAAATAACTGTGCTTTGACCGTGCCTAGTGGCAAGTTGAGCTCTTCGGCGATTTCCTCATAACTTTTTTCCTCGAAATAGCGTTTTTCTACCAATTCTCGGTACTTAGGCTTTAGTTTACTGACCAAAAGGCGCATATGTATCAAGCGTTGGCCTTGAATGATACTTTCTTCAGGGTTTAATGTTTGTGACTTGGCATCAATTTGCATGCGCTCTCCGTCATTGGTAGTAATGCCCCTGTCGATAGAGGTGACCTCTATACGCTTTTTTCTGATGAAATCGATACAATTATTGGATGCAATCTTGAACAACCAGGTACTGAATGCAAAGCTTGGAGAGTATTGATCAAGTCTGGCAAATGCTTTGCCAAAGGCCTCAATGGTAAGGTCATCAGCATCGTCTGAATTTTTAACCATTTTGAGCATCATAAAATAAATTGAATCGCGGTAACGCTCCATGAGTTCAGCATAGGCTGCCTGACTTCCTGCACGGGCTGCGTCTACTAGACTGAGGTCTAACTTAGCTTTATCTGACAAATGCTCATTTTCTACCATCTATAATATTTTTGTCTTTCTGCAATGTAATAAACAATGGGCATTAGAATGCTGTAAAATAGATCCCAAATTGGAAAGAATAAAAATATTTTGGGTTCTGCCAATCTTTTAAAACACATGCCTTGAATCCACCATTTAATCATAATAACGCCTAGGAATATGCTACTTGACAAGGGTAAATATTCCATACGAAAGAACAAAGCAACAAAAGATATCCATAACAATATCACACTCAATGGATATATTCCTAACACTACTTTTTTAATAAACGGAAATCGAGCCGAACTCATATGGTATTTGGCTTTTTGCCTAAACCATTCTTTCCAAGTTTTTGGAGCAGCTGAACGCACAAAAGATTCTGGGGAAAGTCCTGTTGCTACTGCTGAATATTTGATGGCATCTTGCAATAAAAGATCGTCATCACCAGGACTAATAGCATAATGGGATTTAAAGCCATTTACTTTTTGAAAAAGCGTGCGGGTGTAAGCCAGATTGCGCCCGTTTGCTTTGAATGGAAAGTTTGCTAAGGCATAGGCGAAGGCACTAGCGCTAAGCCAAGTATTGTCAAATCGTATCAATTTATTTAAAAAACCCTTGGTTTGTATAAAAGGACTGTATCCAATTACCAATTGTTGAGAGGCCTTGATTTGCTGCATCATTTGCTTGATCCACTGGTTGCTGTTTGGTAAACAATCTGCATCTGTCAACAATAAATGCTCATATTTAGCGGCTTTTATTCCAAGGGTAATGGGTAGTTTTTTACCGGGCTTGAGGTGTGGGCTTTTTGAAATTTCAACTACTTTTAATTGGGTAAATTGCTGTGCAAAAGCAGTCAGAATCCAGTTGCTATCATCAATACTTTGATTATTTACAACAATTACTTCATATTCAGGGTAATCCTGGCTAAGGATAGTGGGTAAGTTTTCATATAAATTATCGGATTCGTTGCGTGCGGCAATGATTACCGAAACAGGGGGGAAAGACGATACTTGTGGGTCATTAGATTTTCTTCGGTATGCCAAGCGCAAATAAAAATTGAAAACATAAACCAATTGAATGAGTGCAAAAACGCATGCTCCAATGAGGAGGTAGGTCCAGAAGTTGTTTTCAAATGGAGGTAGGTAGTTCATGTTCGAGTACAAAGATGTTCAGGGAAATTAAATACACGTATCTTTGTTCTAGGTATTTTTCAACATTGTTATGCACTTTGAACTTATTGTAAGCGATTCGCAGTCCAAGGCTAGGTTAGGTAGGCTTCATACCGATCACGGCACCATAGAAACCCCTATTTTCATGCCCGTGGGTACGGTGGGTTCGGTAAAAGGTGTGCACCAACAAGAACTTCGCGATGATATCAACGCTCAAATCATTTTGGGCAATACCTACCATCTATTCCTAAGACCAGGAACAGAAATTTTAGAAGCTGCAGGTGGCCTCCACCAATTTATTGGTTGGGAAAGACCTATCTTGACAGACAGCGGTGGATATCAAGTTTATTCCTTATCTGGTTCGAGAAAAATACAAGAAGAAGGCGTCAGGTTTCAGTCTCATGTCGATGGCAGTTATCATTTTTTTACTCCAGAAAGAGCCATTGAAATTCAACGAAGTATTGGTGCAGATATCATCATGGCCTTTGATGAATGCACCCCATATCCTTGCGACTATGCTTATGCCAAACGATCTATGCACTTAACGCATCGTTGGTTGGCAAGGTGTTTTAATGCGATGGAGCAAACTGAACCCAAATACGGTTACCAGCAAGCATTGTTCCCGATCGTACAAGGCAGTACTTACAAAGACCTTAGACAAGAGTCTGCGCATGCCATTGCTTCTTTTGATGCTGTTGGAAATGCAATCGGTGGCTTGTCTGTCGGCGAGCCCGATGAGGACCTTTATGAAATGACTGATTTAGTTTGCAGCATTTTACCTGCGTCAAAACCGCGCTATCTGATGGGCGTAGGAACACCAATTAATTTGTTGGAATCTATTGCCCTTGGGGTTGATATGTTTGATTGTGTCATGCCGAGTCGCAATGCTCGACATGGCTTGCTCTACACTTGGGAAGGCACCATCAATATTAAAAATGAAAAATGGGCAAAAGATTTCTCTCCAATTGATGCAACAAGTCCTGTCTGGGTAGATCAAGTCTATACCAAGGCCTATCTTCGGCACTTGATAAAAACTGGGGAATATTTAGGAATTCAGATTGCTACCATTCACAACCTTGCATTTTATTTGGAATTAATGCGCGTTGCTCGAGAGAAAATTGCAGCAGGAGAATTTGTGGCTTGGAAAAACCAAGTTGTTACCAAACTAGGACAACGCTTGTAGAGATGCTTAAGCGCATTGATCGATACATCATTAGTAAATTTCTGAGCACTTTCTTTTTCATGCTCGGACTTATCATGTTGTTTTCGGTGGTGTTTGATATTTCAGAAAAATTAAGCGAGTTCATTTCCAATAAAGCTCCCCTCCAAGAAATATTTTTCAGCTACTACGTCACCTTCATCTTGCATTATGGAAATCTTTTTTCATCGATGATCATCTTTTTGTCTGTCATTTGGTTCACGGGCAAAATGGCGCAGAATACTGAAATTATTCCAATTTGGTTTTCAGGAAGGCCCATTACGCGCTTTTTACGGCCGTATTTTATTGGGGCAACTATTTTAACAATTCTATCCTTATTGCTCAATCATTTCATTATTCCAAGAACAAATAAAATTCGCTTGGCTTTCGAAGAACGCTATTATCGCGATGTACTTACAGTGAATAATTATCAGGCAGAATACCCTGGTAATGAATTGGTATATTTCTCAAATTATGCAGCACAAGAGAAACGAATTAATGACCTTACAATCCAAAAATGGAATAATGATAATCAACCTATCTATTTTCTACGTGCGCGCTTTGCTCAAAATACGCCAGGCACAAATCAATGGAAATTGACCGACTACTACGAAAAAGATTATACCTTTCCCAAATCAAAACTTCTTCATGGTCAGACCAAAGACACTACCTTTAAATATCGTATTGAAGAAATGGCACAGCGCGACAACGCTGCCCAAGCCCTTACTCTCAATGAATTGAAAAGGGCCATAGAGAGAGAAAAAATAAAGGGCTCCAAGTTAGTTCCAGAATTTGAAATTGAGTTGCATCAACGTACTTCTTTTCCGTTGGCAACCTATATTCTCACGCTGATTGGTGTATCGGTGGCCTCACAGAAAAAAAGAGGGGGTCAAGGCATGAATATCGCCATCGGTTTGGCCTTTATTTTTGTCTATATTTTTGCCATGAAAATGTTGACCGTTGCTGCAATAAAAGTAGGCTTCCCCACTTTGCTATCGGTGTGGCTACCCAATATATTTTTTGGAATTATTGCCCTATTTTTTTATCGGAATGCTCAAAAATAGCATCTGATTTGCCGAGTTCAATTTTAAGACCGTCATAGGCCGCTACAACTTTGGGATGTATGGCGCTGGCTTCTTTCAAATGTAAATCACTATCAGCATACCGTGAAGAAAAATGACCCAATATCAAACGCTCGCATTTTGCTTTTGCGGCTTGTTCTGCGGCTTGCTTTGCTGTTGAATGATAGGTACTTTTCGCTCTATCGAGATGCTGTTCGCAAAAAGTAGCTTCATGATATAGCAGTGATACTTCTGCAATAGAATCTAAATAAGATACACTTGGCTTGGTATCAGAACAATAGGCGTAACTATACAAAGGAGCGGCGGGTAAAGTGAAATCCTTTGCATGGATCTCAATGCCTTGGTGATAGAACGATAGACCTGCTTTTAACTTGGGTAAATCCTCAATAAGAATGCCTGCTGCTGCTATAGCTTGCTTATCTAAATTGAGGAGCTTTGGCTTTTCATTGATACGGTAACCTAAGGTAGGAATGCGGTGTTTTAAGGCGAATGCTTTTATTTCAATAAGCCTATCTTCAAAAACACAGATCTCCTTGCCAGGTTTGAATTCTTGAAATTTCAAATCAAATTCTAGTGGATGGCCTCCAGCAGCCAACATGGCACTTATGAGTTTTTCTAGGCCCGGGGGGCCAATAATAGTAAGGCGCTTGTTCCTTCCTAACAAATGCATGGTTGACAGCAGGCCAGGTAAGCCAAAAAAATGATCGCCGTGCAAATGAGAGATCAAGATCAATTGGATTTTCTGCAGTTTTAATTTGAATTTGCGCAGTTGTTGCTGCGTACCTTCTGCACAGTCGATGAGAATATACCGCTCGTTGCAATTGATGTATTGGGCAGATGCTTGTCTAGAATTGGTGGGTAAAGCAGCACCAGAACCTAAGATACAGATTTCAAAACTCACCTTGCCAGCAAATCTAAGGCGGCATCGGTAGTATTGCCAATCATCAGTACTTTATCTAATTGCGCAATTTCGATGAGTTTCATCACATTGGGTTGTAATCCAGTCAATGCAAATTTGCCATTGGTGTCCTTACACAAGCGATTAGCTATGAGCACTGCAGATAAACCTGATGAGTCGCAATATTTAGTTTTTGACAGATCCAAAACAATATAATTGCTACCTACCTTGTTGAGTTGTAGAAAATGCGCCTTGAGTTCAGGAGCATTGCTCGCATCTAGCTTTTCCACTATAGTGCGCACAACAACAACCTGACCTTGAGGATCTATAGAGAAATTCATAGCAGTGATTTACTCAAAAATAGCTATTTTATCGTTCGATTTTGGCAGCGAGTAAATAAATTACTGCCATTCGAACTGCCACGCCATTCTCAACTTGATCTAAAATGATGGATTGCTTTGAATCTGCAACGTCAGAACTGATTTCGACTCCTCGATTTATCGGACCTGGATGCATCACTATAATTTCTTTACTGAGGCTATCTAATAAGTTAAGGTCTAGTCCAAAAAGCAATGAATATTCTCTTAAAGAGGGGAAGTACGCGATGTCTTGCCTTTCTAATTGGATACGGAGCATATTGGCTACATCGCACCACTCGAGGGCCTCTCTTAAATTGTGTGAAACGCGCACACCGAGTTGATGAATATATTTTGGAATGAGGGTGCTTGGCCCACAAACCATTACTTCTGCGCCGAGTTTTTGTAGACAGTATATATTGCTGAGTGCTACTCGTGAATGAAGAATATCACCTACTATCACTACTTTTTTACCTTCCACGGTGCCCAATTTTTCTTGAATCGAAAAGGCATCGAGCAAAGCTTGAGTGGGGTGCTCATGGGTGCCATCACCAGCATTCACCACTTTTGCTTTTATTTTTTGAGATAAAAATTTGGCTGCCCCCGGATTGGGATGACGCATTACCACCATATCTACTTTCATTGCCAAAATGTTATTGACAGTATCAACAAGTGTTTCTCCTTTTTTCACAGAGGAGCTAGCGGCACTAAAATTTACAACGTCAGCAGACAAGCGCTTTTGAGCCAATTCAAAAGAAAGTCTTGTTCGTGTTGAATTTTCAAAAAATACATTTGCTACAGTGATATCTCTAAGCGAGGGCACTTTTTTAATTGGCCGATTGATTACTTCTTTAAAACGAGCAGCGGTTTCGAGGATGAGTTCAATATCCTGACGTGTTAAGTCCACTATTCCGGTGAGGTGATCAACGCTGAGCTGTTTCATTTGCTGCTTTTGAGAATAATAATACCTGATCTTGGCCTTCCATATCTTGCCATTCAACAGCTACGCGTTCGGTACTTAGCGTATCTACTTTTTTACCTATATAATCGGCCTGTATCGGCAAGTCTCTACTCAATCTTCGGTCGATGAGGGTGAGTAATTGCACCTGTGAGGGGCGCCCAAATGTGAGCAGCGCATCTAATCCTGCGCGAATCGTACGACCTGTAAAGAGAACATCGTCTATTAGAATGATGCGTTTATTTTCTATGGAAAAGTCAATGTTGGTAATGCTTGGTAACAAGGGAGTTTCTCGGCGTCTAAAATCGTCGCGGTGAAAGGTGATGTCGAGATTCCCCGCTTGAACGGCTCTACCGAGAATAGTTTCTAAAATAATTTTTAGTCTTGTGGCTACATGAATTCCGCGAGGTTGTAAACCAATTAGAATAGTATTTTCAAAGTTTCCGTGGGTTTCAATGAGTTCATGGGAAAGTCGTTTGAGCGTCAGTTCGAGCTGGGTGGCATTGAGGATGACTTGCTTTTCCATTACGACAAAGATACTATAAAAAATTCCTTTTTTTTGTGGGTAGGTCTGAGATAAGAAAAAAACTGCCCGTAATCCAGAGTAAATCGTTGTCTGACATTTGTTCTTTGATTTGCTCTAAAGCCATGTCTAAGTGCTCATAAATTGTATGAATCCCTAATTTTTTCCAATCTTCAAAAGTTTTAGATCTTGGGTTGGAAAAGACACAGGCCGCCAAATGGGCTTCAGTAGGGAAGAGGGGTATGATTTGCGCCACATCCTTATCTTGAGCGGCTCCATAAAGAATAAAAAGCTTCCCCTGACATTTGGAAGTAACGATGGGTAGCGTTGCTTTGATACCCGCAACATTGTGGGATACATCCATGATGATAAGTGGATTTTCTTGCCAAATTTGTATGCGCCCAAAAAAACCAGTGCGCTCTGCTAGTTTCGTTAGCGAGGCTTCTTGCTCTGATAAAGTAATATTAAACCCTAGTTGGTTCATTGCCACAAGTGCCGTTTTGAAATTCTTCAGTTGATAACCCTCAAGTGCAAAATTTTCAAGCGCAATCAGAAGTTCATCCACAAATACAATTGGTGCTTCAAATTCTTGGGCTTTATTTTTGAAGATTGCTTGTGTATGTTGATCAAGATCGCCAATCACAACTGGTGTTTTAGATTTGATGATGCCTGCTTTTTCAAAAGCAATTTGCTGTACGGTATTTCCTAAAAATTCTTGATGGTCAAGATCAATATTGGTAATGATAGAAACTTTTGGTAATAAAACATTGGTGGCATCTAATCTGCCGCCCATGCCGGTTTCAATGACCATATAGTCACAAGCCTCTGATTGATAATAACTAAGAGCCATAGCAAAGGTCAGCTCAAAAAAACTAGGTGAACCTGTATCTTTTTGCTGAATCAATTGGCAAAATTCAATGACTGCTTCTTGGCTGATTGGCTTTCCATTTACTCGAATGCGCTCAGAAAAATCAAAGATATGCGGTGAGGTAAAGAGACCTACCTTCAATCCTTTTTGCTGTAGCATGGATGCGCAATAAGCTGCAGTACTGCCCTTCCCATTCGTACCAGCGATATGAATACTCGGGATATGATTTGGATCAATTTGTAATAAGTCTAGCAGCGCATAGACACGTTCTAGACCGGGCTTGTACGCATTGGCGCCAATATTTTGATAAGCAGCAAAGCGATCAAAGAGCCATTCAACGCATTGCTGATAGTTGCTCAATGGCTTCATCAAAGCACCAAAAAGGTGACTACACCTGCTATGTAGCCAGCAAGTGCAATGAGTGAAAAACGCTTGAGATACCAACCAAATGCAATACTTTCCATCCCCATTGCTACTACACCCGCTGCAGAGCCAATGATTAATATAGAACCACCCGTACCTGCCGTGTAGGCAATGAAATGCCAGGTATCCGTATCCATTGCATCTTTAAACATGCCAATACTCGCTGCAACCAAGGGAACGTTATCAATAATCGCTGAGGCAATCCCAAGAATAATTATGTAAGCATCCTTAGAGATTCCTGATGCCAACACATTGACACCGAGCTGTTCTATCATACCTTTACTTTCCATAGCAGCAACCGTCATGAGTATACCAAGAAAAAAGAGTATAGATGGCATTTCTATTTTTGAAAGTGATTTTAAAGTTGGCCCCACATGTCCACTTTGATCATGTTCGTTTATTGAGCTTAAATTGAGGTGTCGTTTACTGGCAATTTCACCAATGATTGCAAATACAGCCAGCGAGAACATCATTCCCATGTAGGGAGGCAGGTGGGTCACAGTTTTAAATACTGGAACTAGAATAATTAGTAATAAACCACTGACAAGTATGAAGGTCGAAATACGGCTTTTTTTGTTGACTTTTTTTTGAGGCAACTCCTGTTTGAAAATTTTTATTCTAGTTGCAATCAAAAGAGGAACAACCAAGCTCGCTACGGCAGGGAGCAGGATGTGTTCAATGAGTTTTAAAGAGCTCACCTTACCGGCAATCCAAAGCATGGTGGTGGTGACGTCTCCAATCGGAGACCAGGCCCCTCCGGAATTGGCGGCAATAATTACAAATCCTACCATCCACATACGCAATTCCTTGTCAGGAACCATTTTGCGCAAAATGGATATCAGAACAATTGTAGCAGTAAGATTATCAATGATTGCAGATAGAATAAAAGCAAGAATTGCAACTACCAAAAGTAGTTGATAGGCAGTTTTTACACGGATCATGGATTGGACACTCTTGAATCCGTCGAAATAATCTATCATTTCAACAATAGCCATGGCGCCCATTAAAAAAATCAAAATTTCGGTTGTCTTTCCAAAATGATGCAGTAGGGTTTCACCCAAAGCGTGTTGGTCTGTACTCCCAAAAGCAAGGATGGCCCATGAAATTGACATCATGAGCAATGCCGGAATGAGTTTATCTATGCGCAGGGCATGTTCAAAGGTGATGGCCGAGTAACCAATGATAAAAATGAGTATTAAAGAGAGTTCCATTATTGAGTTTTTTTATACGAGTTCTTTGAGTGCAATTTCGAATGCAGTTTTTGCAATACCACAATTATTTGGATTCAGTTGATGGGTTTGCTCAAGCGCATTGTATATAGTCTGGCTTGCATCTTCAAAGATGAGTGTGTCTTCCAAATCTGGTAGATCAGTACTCATGAGGTATGCAAACACCCGGGCCATACCACAATTGGCAATAAAATCAGGGATAAGTGCTATTGAGGCATCTGCTTTTTCTGCTATTGGGCCAAAAAATATGGCCTCATCAGCAAAGGGCACGTTGGCACCGGAAGAAATGATGCTCACCCCAGCATCAATAAGTTGATCTAATTGATTTTCAGTAATCATACGGCTGCCGGCGCATGGTATAAAAATATCTGCAGGGGTAGACCAAAAAGCTTCATTCGTGGCTTCGTAGCTAAGCAACTCAGTGGCCATTAATTCATTGCCATTTTTTTCAGCGAACAATTTTTTCACTTGTGCGAAATCTAATCCGTTGGGTTCAATAATGCCTCCAACACGGTCAATGATCCCGACTATTTTTGCGCCGTTTTGGGCCAAATAATAAGCAGCTGCTGAACCCACGTTACCCCAACCTTGTACTAAAACACGTTTACCGTGCAAATCTCCGCCCCATAGCTGATAGTAATGAACGATAGATTGAGCAACCCCGTAGCCTGTAATCATGTCGGCAACAACATAAGATCTCGAGAGATCAGGACTGAACTTAGGAGTGTCTAGTACTTTTGAGACACCTCGTTGTAATTGTCCAATACGATTGATTTTTTGACTGTTATTTGGTTTGAAGTGCCCATTGAAAACACCTTCTTGTGGGTGCCAAACGCCAAAGCTTTCTGTAATGGGTATGACCTCGTGGATTTCATCGACGTTTAAATCACCACCAGTACCGTAATAACTTTTCAGCAATGGGGAAACGGCTGCAAACCAACGCTCCAACACCTCTTTTTTGCGTGGATCTTTTGGATCGAAGTTGATACCTGATTTGGCCCCACCAATGGCAGGCCCAGCAACAGTAAATTTTACCTCCATGGTCTTCGCTAGGGATTCAACCTCACGTTTGTCTAGGCCCAAACGCATGCGGGTACCTCCTCCAGCAGCACCACCTCTGAGGGAATTGATCACTACCCATCCTTCGGCATCTGTGAGTGAATCTTTCCATTCAAAGACGATTTCAGGTTTTTTGCTTTCGAATTGGGCGAGTAAATCTTTCATGTGATGTCAAACTTTTGGTTTACAAAAGTACCCATTTTTAGACTCTTTTGCTGGTTTTTTTACTGAATCCTTCCCTGAAAATCATGTAAAATCCCCGTGCGCAGGGCCTGGCGCGCACCTGTTACCTCAGCAAGTGTTGTTGTTTCATTACGCAAAAATCGAGCTCCAAGAAATGCAAAAATCAGTGCCTCCTTGAAATCTATGATTTCCTTGCTGGGCAAAAGAATTTCTCCCGGGTATGCTTCTTTAAGTAATTCAATAAAGAATTGATGATGCGCCCCCCCACCAGTAATCAAAACGCGTTTCAATTTCATTGCTTTAAATTCTTGAATACACAATGTCTTAAGCACTTCAAGGTGGGTTCGTAGTTTGTTTGGAAGTGTCAATTTTTCAAAATGAGGCAAATAGGATTGCGTTAGCCATTCTGTACCTAAGGATTTTGGTGCCTTTTGATGAAAAAATGACAATGCTAAGACTTTTTTAAGCACCTCCAAATTAGGCTCTCCTTGCCTAGCCAGTTGGCCATCCTGATCATAGGCCTTACCAATACCATTCATCCATAAATTCATAGGTAAATTTGCTGGTGCAATATCGTAAGCTTGGCATTTACCTTTTACAGAGCTTGAGATATTGGCAAATCCACCTAAGTTTAAAAAACCTTCGGCGTAGTTTGAAAATAACAGTTGATCGCCGAGGGGCACCAAGGGTGCGCCTTGCCCCCCAGCACTCACATCTAGCTGTCTAAATTGGTCAATTACAGGTATCTCTGTTAAAAAATTCAAGGTAGTCCCCGATCCAATTTGTGTGGTATATCCTAATTCGGGCCTGTGATAAATAGTTTGACCATGCGACGCAATTGCACTAATATTTTCTTTTCGAAGCTTGAAATTCTTTAAAAAATCTCTTACCGATTCTGCGAAAAATTTGGCCAGTTGTTGATCAAGTTCAAAAATGTCTGGGGCCGCTGCATGAAAAACCTGATTTAATGAAAATACAAGATCTGAAGCAAGTGGATAGGTCTTGCAATGGAGCAGTTGAAAGTCAACTTTTTTTGTATCAGTGAAGTCAAATTCAACATGTGCAATATCGAGCCCGTCTAGGGAGGTTCCTGACATCAGGCCAAGAAGCTGTATTTTATTGTTGACTTTTGCTTTCAATACTATGTGATTTGGTTTATTTTTGTCAAAATTAAAATAAATCAGTCAACATGAATTTTGAACTTACAGAAGAGCATCTAGCTGTAAAAGAAGCTGCAAGAGATTTTGCACAAAACGTACTCAAACCAGGTGTCATTGAACGCGATAACCTACAGAAATTTCCTGCCGAAGAAGTAAAACAGCTTGGAGAATTAGGTTTCTTAGGAATGATGGTAGATCCAAAATATGGTGGCAGCGGTATGGATACGCTTTCTTATGTGATTGCCATGGAAGAAATTTCTAAAGTAGACGCCTCTACTTCAGTATGTATGTCAGTAAATAATTCATTGGTATGTTGGGGCCTAGAGACTTTTGGAACTGAAGAGCAAAAACAAAAATACTTGGTGCCACTTGCCAAAGGTGAAAAAATAGGCGCTTTTTGTCTTTCTGAGCCAGAAGCTGGTTCCGATGCTACCTCCCAGCGTACAACTGCTGTTGATATGGGGGATCACTATTTACTGAATGGAACTAAAAACTGGATAACCAACGGATCTTCTGCCTCTATTTATTTGGTCATTGCCCAAACCAATCCAGAGCTTGGTCACAAAGGGATCAATGCACTCATTGTGGAGAGAGGCATGGATGGATTTGTAGTAGGTGCAAAAGAGGACAAAATGGGAATCCGCGGTAGCGACACACACACCTTACTCTTTAATGACGTGAAAGTGCCCAAAGAAAACCGAATTGGTGAAGACGGATTTGGATTTAAGTTTGCGATGAAGACACTTTCAGGTGGTCGTATTGGAATCGCAGCTCAAGCATTAGGAATCGCGGCCGGTGGCCTTGAATTGGCATTGGCGTATTCTAAAGAACGCCAGGCCTTTGGAAAAGAAATTTACAAACACCAAGCTATTTCTTTCAAATTAGCTGATATGGCCACTGAAATTGAAGCAGCGCGCTTGCTTGTATATAAAGCAGCTCAGGATAAGGATGCAGGTCGAAATTATGACCAATCTGGAGCCATGGCCAAATTGTATGCGTCAAAAGTTGCGATGGAACAAACCGTCGAAGCAGTGCAAATACACGGTGGTTATGGTTTTGTGAAAGAGTATCACGTTGAACGCCTCATGCGCGATGCAAAAATTACCCAAATTTATGAGGGAACCTCTGAAGTGCAAAAAATTGTAATTTCAAGGGGAATATTGAACGCTTAAACTATTCATATGCTGGCACCTTTTAATTTGCAAAAATGGATTGATGACAACCGTGACTTACTCAAACCACCGGTTGCAAATAAAAATCTGTATAAGGAAGCCGGCGACTTTATTGTGATGGTAGTTGCTGGCCCCAATGCGCGTAAAGACTATCATTTCAATGAGAGTGAGGAATTGTTCTATCAGTTGGAAGGAGATATTACGGTAAGAATTCAGCACGAAGGAAAGGCCAAAGATATCCTTGTCAAAGAAGGTGAAATGTTTTTACTTCCAGCAAACACGCCACATTCTCCGTCGAGAGGTGAAAATACCATCGGGTTGGTGATAGAACGTGTACGTAAAGGCACAAATCTTCAAGACGGACTCATGTGGTTTTGTGAGAACTGCAATCACCAATTGCATTCTTATCGTTTTGCTTTAGAAAATATCGAAAAAGATTTCTTGCCGCGTTTCAAGGAATTTTATGGCTCCTTGGAAATGAGAACTTGCAAAGCTTGTGCGCATGTTATGGAAGTTGACCCTAAATTTGTTTAGATAAAAACTTAACAAAAAAAAAGCTATCCAAACGGATAGCTTTTTTTTATACTGGTATTATTTATTGTTGGATAAATGTAAGTCGGTGTTTGTCTCCGGTCCAAGTAATTTCTTCTTCAAGAACCATACGTTTGTTGCGAAGTTCTTTTATTGAATATTCATGAACTGGATTAATGGTAGTAGTATCAGCATAGAAGAATACTGAGGTGTGGTCTTCTCCAAAAACCCAGGTGCCATGACTATAGGTGCCTTGAATTTGCCCTAGTTCATTGGTGTAATTTGAAATAGAGTAGGTGCCATCTTTGTCAATACTCATCTTGGTAGTGAGCGTAGCATCAAAAATATTGTTGCCATTGAGTACATAATCCGAAAGCTTCCAATCATTGCACAAACGTGCTTTTTTAGTTTGAATAGCAAAAGACGGACCTTCGCTAAACTTTGCACATCCAACAAGCCCAATAGCGACCAAAGTAAGTGATAGAATGAGAGATTTCATTTTTGATTTTTTTCAAATGTACTACTTTTTGAGCAAAAAAAAAGCCGCATGCTAAATGCGGCTTGAAATTCTACAAAATAGAAAAATTATTGGGCCGTCCAGGTTTGAATGACCGTTTCTGTTCCATTTACGGCTTTAAGTTTCAATTCTTTGCCTGCCAAACGCACAATGGTTTGCGTATCGGTACCAGAAAGACCATCCACTGTGGTGATAAGTTGTGTCTTGTCATCGGAAAAGACCCAAGTACCAGTGAAATCATTGGTATAGGTAAAGCCCATATAAGTGTAGTTCACAAGTACTGAGTAGGTGCCATCTTTGGCAATATCCATCGTATGGGTGGTCCCAGTAAGATCATCAGCGGCGCTATTGGTTGTTTGCGCTGTTAACTTCCATGATCCTGTCAAGCGACTGTTCTTTGACGAGAGGGCTAAAGATGGACCTTCTTCATATTTGCTACATGAAGTAAGGGTAGCTGAGCCAAGTGCAAGGGTGGCAAAGCCGATTAAGAATAGTTTTTTCATAATTTCAAGTTTGAACAAATCTAAGCAAAGTACCGAACACTTACAATATGATATGTAATTTTGTATCATGAAAAAAATCATCCCAATCGCTTTAATTATTTTGCCAGGCTTTTTGTCTTGTAATCATTCAAAGACAAGTCCCAAAAATACCTTGATCGAATCAAAGATTTGTAAGCCAGTGAAGGCAAATGCAAGTCAAGAATTTGGTGTAAAGGGCATGGTTTGTCAGATGGCTTGCGGAGGAAGCATCCGCAGGACTCTTAAAGAAACATGTGCTGTAGAGCGTGTTCAAATCAATTTCGTCGATTCCCTTGAGGAGCAGCAAATAGTCGTTAATTACGATAGAAATAAAATTGCTCCAAAACAAATGATAACAATGCTGATGGCCATCAATAAAGGGCAATTTTCGGTGCGTAGCATTGGATCTCCTCAAACAATCAAATGAAGCTTTTCTACAAACAATTTGGCTCGGGCAAACCACTAGTCATTCTACATGGTCTTTTTGGTTTTTCAGATAATTGGCAATCACATGCTAAAAAACTAGCCGACTATTATCAAGTAACACTTGTAGATCTTCGGAATCACGGTCATTCGCCTTGGTCTGAAGAGTTTTCGTATCAACTGATGGTCCAAGACTTGGATGAACTTTTTAATGATCTTGATATCCAAGCACCCATCTTGCTTGGTCATTCAATGGGAGGGAAACTTGCAATGCATTTTGATCAAACCTTTCCAGACCGTCTGCAGAAATTAATTGTTGTTGATATGGGCGTAAAAGCCTATATGCCGCATCATAATCATATATTGGCAGCAATTCATGCAATAGATCTAACTGTATTAAGTGCCCGAAGCCAAGCCGAGGCGATACTCTGTAAGTATATTGATTCGGATGGTGTCCGACAGTTTTTACTGAAAAATTTATTTTGGAAAGAGAAGGGTCAGCTTGCATGGAGAGTTAATTTTTCGGTTCTGGAGAAAAGTATGCCCGAAATTTTAAGCGCATTGCCCAAAGTAGAGTCTTTTACAACTACATTATTTATTCGTGGCGAACTTTCTAATTATATCCTAGACGAAGATATATCAGATTTAGAATCTCACTATCCTGACATGCATTTAGCCACTGTACCAAATGCAGGGCATTGGGTGCATGCAGAAGCTCCGGACCTATTTATCGATGAGGTTTTAGCTTTTAGTTTGAGATAATAAAAAAGGGAGCCCTTGGGCTCCCTTTTTCGTTCCTTAGAGGAAATGATTATTTGCGGATAGCAAGTTTCTTACTTACAGAAGTTCCGTTTGCTGTCACATTTACTGTGTACATTCCGCTATTGAGAGCGCTAGTATTGATTTGAACAGTTTGTGTTCCATTTACTCCAGTCAAAGATTGAGTTGCAACAACTTTTCCAGCCATGTCAATCACATTGATCAAAGCATCAGAGGTGTTCTTCACTGTGAAAGTGAGGCTAGTTGCATCTGCTGCTGGGTTAGGAGCAACTTCAAGACCAAAACTGTTGTTTGCAGCAGCAAGACCTAAAGCTGGGTCAAAATTCATGCGAACCATTGGTTGAGAAGTAGTGTAGTACCAAGTAAGGTCAGTCATGTCATAGTAGTAGCATGTTTGTGCTGGTGAAGGGCCTGCAGTACCTACAACTAGGTCGTTTGTTGCACCACCGTCACCGTTTGAACCTGCTACCAAAAGGTAAGCTTCACCGGCATTGAGTGGGTAGCTACCGCCTAAGAATGAAAGCGTTACCTCCGCATCGATGTCTGAAGCCTGAAGAACATATGGGCCAGTTTCATCAACATATAGGAAGTCACCAGAGGTTGGATCAATTGAATATAACTTAAGATAAATTTCTGCTCCTGCTTCTGCTGCGCTGTGTACATACACAGAACCACCACCAATTGATGTGTTAGCGAAGATGTCAAAAATATTACCTACTTCAAAGCCCATACCGCCATTGAAAGAACCGTTGGTTGCAGTTCCATTGTCGCGTGCATAAACGTATGGGTTAATTTCAATTGCTGCGTAATTGGCAAGAGTGTTGTTGGTAGCGTCTCCATCAACATTACCCATCGCAACTGATCCGTTCAAAGAAAGGGTAGCGGTTGCTGTTCCTGGAGTAAGTGTGGTAGTACAGGCCAAAGTATCAACATTTCCAACCAATACTGGTGTAGCTGCTGAAGTGCCTGTAAATGTACCAACTGTTGCTGTAAATACGGCGTCTTGTTGGTCTTGCGAACCAATGTTTTCTACCAAACCAGAAAACTCGATTTCAGTTACCTGAGAAGCAGGTACTTGGTAGTAAGCCAAACGCTCAGCCCAGAATCCTGTAGAACCCCAGTAAATACTGTTCAATTTAAGGTCATTGGCTTCAGGAACGTACAATTCAACATCGTCAACAGCCCAGTACCAACCCCAATAATCGTTATCGTTATAATAGAACTGAATTTGTACTTGTGATGAACCAGCTGCCACTGATGATACATCTAAGATTGTAACCTCCGGGTTGCCAGAATTTTGGTTAGGTGTAAAATAATCAACTTCGTCAGAGATTAAAAATTCAGTCCAAGTCGCACCGTTATCTCCAGAAACACGAACGCCACGGGTGTCATGCCACCAACGGAAATTGTGGTTGTATTTCAGTTTCACTACACTATGTGAAGAACAATCGATTGTTCCAGAGGTAGCAGTTGTGATGATTGGTGTGCCATCCATATCCATGGTGTTGTTGGCATCTGAGTTAACGAATAAAAATCCATTAGACGCAGTTGGTGAAGCGAATGGGCTCAATGCACTAACTGGAATAGAATTTGGTGTATTGATGATGTGCCATTGCTCTGTATTTGCACCAGTGCTTGCAAGAGTCCAGTTTGCAGGAGTAGAAAAATCATCAGACCAAATAGTAGTGGCTTTGGAAACAGCCAAAGGTTTGTGAGCAACGTTAGAACCAACTTCAAATGAAGCTTTTTTGTCTAGACGTGTCACGTTTGTGCTTTTCACTTGTGCGTGAAAAGTACCTGCCGCCATGATGGCAAGAAAGGATACGTAAAGTTTTTTCATTGTTGTTTTTTTTTGATAATAGACAAATATAAGGAAAAATAGCCGAAAAAAGAATTAAAAAGCCCTATCGAACAAATAAATAGCCAATTCTTTTAGTTCAGTTTTTGATTGACTACAATTGATGCGATCTAAAGCCTTGAGTGCATTTTGGTGGTGGAATTCCATGCGTTCTTGGCAATAGGCACGAGCACCTAATTTTTCATAAAGCAATTTGGTTTTTTCAATTTTTTCCGTTGGATTTTCTAATGCTTCAATTTTTTGCAACTCGATAAGTTCAGAGGGGTCTGCAGCATGTTTTGCACTAATAGACAGTAGGGTTTTTTTATTGGCCAAAACGTCACCACCTACTTGTTTACCTACAAGTGTCTGATCGCCAAATAAGTCTAGCAGGTCATCTTGTATTTGGAAGGCCAACCCTAACTGAGTACCAAATTCATATATTAAAGCTTCATTGGTTGCCCCTGCATTGCCAATGACAGCACCCATTTGAAGTGCACAGCCCAATAGTACAGATGTTTTAAGTCGAATCATTTCCATGTATTCTGCCTCAGTTACATCGGAGCGTGATTCAAAATCCATGTCCATTTGTTGGCCTTCACAAACCTCGACAGCCGTGCGGTTAAATACTTTAAAAAGCGCTAGGAAAGTCTCGGCGTCGTAGCCTGATAAAAGCTCGTAGGCTTTTACAAGCAACACATCACCAGAAAGAATAGCGATATTTTGATTCCATTTTTGGTGTATGGTAGCTTGCCCTCTTCTAAGTGGTGCAGCATCCATGATATCGTCATGGATCAAGGAGAAATTATGAAAATACTCCACACATAACGCTGCTGGTAAAGCTTTTTGAAAATCCTTTTCAAAAAGCTTGCATCCCATTAAACTGAGCATTGGGCGCATGCGCTTGCCTCCTAATTGGAGAAAATAGCGCAAGGGGTCATATAAATTTTTGGGATCGACAGCAAAATGTTGATCGCCGAGGGCTTCTTCTAATAGCGAATTATAAGTGGTTAGGACTTTCATTTATTTTTAAGCAGTTGGAGTAAATAAGATCCATATCCGCTTTTAACAAGTCCGTTGGCCAAATGTTTGAGTTGTACAGAATCAATAAAGCCATTTCTATATGCGATTTCTTCAATACAACCTATCTTTAGTCCTTGCCGTTCTTCAATGACTTGAACAAATTGACCAGCCTGCATCAAGGAATTAAAAGTACCAGTATCAAGCCATGCTGTTCCGCGGTCTAAGATGGCCACTTTTAGTTGCCCTCTTTTGAGGTATTCAGCATTGATGTCCGTAATTTCATATTCTCCTCTTTGGGAGGGTTTTAAATTCCTTGCAATTTCAAGCACTGAATTATCGTAAAAATACAGTCCCGGAACCGCGTAATTGGACTTGGGTTGTTTGGGTTTTTCTTCGATGGAAATGGCCTTGTTCTGCGCATCGAATTCCACCACTCCATAACGTTCAGGATCGCTGACATGATAGGCATATACCACACCACCAATGGGGTCATTATTCTCTTTGAGTAGCGTGTCCATTCCAACGCCGTAGAAAATATTGTCACCTAAAATAAGCGCTACTTTATCTTTTCCGATAAAATCTGCTCCAATGACAAAGGCTTGCGCTAAGCCATTAGGTATTTCTTGAAAGGCATACTCAAAACGGCATCCGAGCTGACTTCCATCGCCTAAGAGTTTTTGAAAATGCGGCAAATCCAAGGGGGTAGAGATGATTAATATTTCTCTTATTCCAGCGCTCATCAGAATAGAAAGCGGATAATAAATCATCGGTTTGTCGTAAACCGGCATAAGCTGCTTAGAAACAGCAAGGGTTAAAGGATGCAATCTGGTGCCTGAACCACCGGCTAGGATGATGCCTTTCATGAGCGGATTATTGGACTAATTTAATCATTGCGCTTGGCCTTTGCAAATTAAAGCCAACGAAAAAGATCATCAAAAAGTCTTTTGCCCCAAGGCGTTGAACCGTAGTCTTTTTCTATTTTCAAGCGCAATTCATTGATAGAGTAAACTTTGTTCTTTCCGGGGCTCAGTAATAGTTCTTCTTTTTTTGGTGGCAAAACGTCAATTTTTTTTGCAAAGTAGACGATGCCTCCGTCTTCAGTTGCCAAGCCAAGGATTGTTCCCGGTAGTCCACAAAATCCTTCGGGCCCTACAGAGGGAACAAGCATTGGTGTATACCAGGCATAGAGTCGGGTACTGTCATTTTTTTGATAAATTGCCTTTCGACATTCATAGCCACAAATGGTGCGTTTGCTATCCGTAATTTTCCAAGTGCGTTGAGGTAGACTATCCGAAACATAAACATTCTGACCAAATACAGCGAGCATCATCAATTGATTTTGGCCAGTTAAATTTTGGTAATAGGCATTTTTTGTGGTGAGCCAAGCCATTTCTTCGGGTTCATTGCTCGGCACTACTGCAAAATAGGAGGCCGTGTCATTGAAGGACAAAGAAAATTGTTCAACGCGAATTTTGTTATCTTCATTGATAAAACGCTTCATGCGTTGATCTGATCCAAACCTTTTTTCAAGGTTGGTTCTACGCTCAAAGGTGATTTTTCCTGAATGAATGTAATCAGTTTGAGCCCATACCTGGATGCATAGCAAAAAGGCACTAATGCCACATACGTAAATCTTCTTCACGGGTTTTGTTGTTGTTGAATTTATAAGTTAAACGGGCCATAAAATACCTAGAGATAATTCTTGTGTAGTTGTCGGTAATCATGTTGCCCGAAACGGAACGTTGTAAGTTGAGGTTTTGATTCAGTAAGTCATTGATAGAAAGCCCGACAATCAAGTTTCCTGTTGAAAGGAACGCTTTATTAAGTTCTGCATCAATAATCAAGAAGTTTCGGTTAAATTCATCAGCTCTACCTCTGTTCAAAGTGTAGTTGACCTCCCATTTAAAGCGCCATTTAGACGGCATGCGCCAATCACCAACTATGCCGTATAATTGGGTAGAATAGGGTTGATTAGAGAATGAATTAAGTGTGGTAGTTGGCATCACATACGTATAACTAGTTGTAAGCTCTACTTCCAAACTATCTAAATTGAGTTTGATGCCGAAATCACCGCTGAGGGTTGCGGTACTAGTGGTGTTGAGTTGATTATTGATAAAGCTATTGTTTTTAAAGTACGAGGCATTCATACTGGGCTCAAAGGTGATTTTCCTATTTAAAATAGGATAGCCGCCCCCGGCATAAATCGTAGCAAACATATTGCCATCGACATTTACGGTCTTAGATAAAGTTCGACCAAATTGATCAAAAGTGGTGCTATTCCCAAAAGCATTTTGAATGAAAGAGGCATTCCCCCCCGACCAAAAATATCGGCCCGTCATGGCTTGCCAGACGTTGGCATTGAAGTTTAGCTGATGTTGGTAATTGGGCTTTAAATCAGGATTACCTTCTTGTATGCGGTTTGGGTTGGTATTGTCTTGGACAGGTTGCAAATCATTGGCACTCGGAGGAGCAGAGCTTGTACTGTAGCGAATATTGATGCGCTTGGCCATGCTGGGTTTGAACTGATAAGAAAAGTTGGGCAAGAAATTGTATATATTCTGGTTGATACCCAGTCCAGTAAATTGATTGAGGTTGTTAATCTGAATGTTGCGGTATCCCAAACCACCCGTAATGCGTTGGTTTTTAATTAGGTACGTAAGAATCATTGTGCCGCGTTGTTGAAAACGGTCATTGACAAAATCATTGGTAAAAGTGCTGTCGATTTCATTATAAACCCCTGAAAAATTTGGATTGTAGGTGTAGCGTGCTTGTGTTGAGGTGCCAAGTTCTAAAAAATATTCTGTGGTTAACAAAAGATTTTTTCTCAAGGGCTCCGTGTAGGTAAGTGTGGAATAATGGGTTGAATTCTTATTATCTACGGTTTTGCGTTGATTGAAAAGTGTGTCTATAATCATGCCCACTTCGTTTGTTGTTATCAAGTTGCCATCCGAGTTATTCTCACTATATCGCAATATATATTTTGCTTCTAGTTCGCGGTCTTTTTTGCCAAATTTTCTTCTCAAAATAGCCTCAGAATTGCTGCTTAAACCATTTGAATTATACTTGTTATTCACATTTGTTTTTAAATACGAATCAAAGCTTTGGTTTCGAAAATCGTTGATAGAGGTATTATTTTGTTCACCATTATCTAGGTGCACATTAGGTTTGATTTCGAGTTTGGTCAAAGAATCTATATCAATTTTCAAATTCATATTGATTCGGTGAGAGCCACTTAGGTTATAATTATTGGAGGAATCTTTGGTATAATAGGAGCTGTCAGCCAAAAAATATTGTGTTTGCGAACTTGAATTGGCTTGCAAACGGCTATCATAGTATGCATAATTTACACCCATTTTAAGCTTTTCACTCAAACGATCATTGTAATAAATCCCTGTTTTGAGTGTTTGAGGAATACCGGAGTTGTTCCCTTTTGAGTCTCGATCCCAGAAATTTAGCCCACTGGCATTCCTTTCATTATCTAGTCCAAACTTATTCATGTCACCAAAGCCGAAACTTGACTTTGGTGTATTAGAGGCCAACATGAATACGGATATTTTTTGGGTTTTATCAAATTTATTAAAGAGCAATTCAGATTCATAGAACCCTTCCTCAGCAGCACCTTGATTAAAATCCGAAGCAACGGCAGCCTTTCCAAAATAGCCTCTTTTTGCTTCGTCTTTGAGCTTGAGATCAAGTACCTGTATTTTGTCATCCTCGCCCGCAGCGGCATCTTCATTCTTTTTTTCATAGACCTGTACAGATTCTACACCTTTTGCAGCCAAATTCTTAGTGGCAATAGTAGGGTCGGAGCCAAAGAATTCATCTCCATCAACGAGTACTTGACTGATTTCTTTACCTTGAGAAGTAATACTACCGTCATTTTCTACCTTAATTCCGGGAAGTTTCTTGAGCAAATCTTCCACTACTGCATTTTCTGCCACCTTGAATGAATCGGCCACAAAAATGAGTGTGTCGCCACTAAAATACATCGCGTTACGGTTGCGCGTAACTACGATATCCTTCACATCTTGTACCTTGGGATAAAGGCGAATATCTGGCAATTCAAAACTATTTTTCTTAGATGACCCCATTAGATAGATACTTCTTGGTGTCCAGTTGCTGTGTTCGATAATTAACTGAAAAGAATCTAGTGGAAGGCCAGAGAAATTAAATTCACCGTTCGGGTTAGAGCGGGTATATTGAACCAACACAGAGTCTCGTAAATGAATAGCCATGATACTTGCATGCTGAATCGGCGTGGTGCCTGAGCTATCAACTACACGGCCAGATACTGTCATTTTTTGACTGTAAAAAGAACTGTAGACTAACGAAAATAAAGTGAAAAGGAGAAGTTTTTTCATGAAAAAAGAATCAGAATATTATATGAAGACGGATGAAGCACCATTTTTGTTGCATTAGAGTTTTTCTATAGAGACCAATACCTGATACGAAAGTCCGGAGGCCTCTTGAATTTGTTGGTGCTGAATATGAAATTTTTTGTTCGTGTAAAGGCTTGGATTTTTTTGCAGTTCTTCAATGAGTATTTCATTGGGAGCAAAGGCAAGGTTGGTCGAAAATTCATTATTTCCAAACTGAACAAATTTTTTATTGAATGCTTCGTCAAAGTCTTGAAAATACAATTCAAATCTGCCTTCTTGATTTTGCATTTCTGTGATATATTGCAGGTGCTGATCAATTTGATGATGCAAAGATTTTGTAACAGAAATTGATTGAAATGTCTTTGCTCCCTGGTTTTGAGCTTTCTGAGTATGGCTTGTGCTCCTGTAGGCACCAATTGGGTTTTGTGCAGCGCTGTAAAAAACAATTATTTGTTCTTGAGTTGGTGCCGCTGGCTTGTTGTTGGACTTTGAAATCGTCACCATACTCAAAACCTCCTGGAGAAAGTAAAAAGAATAGATGGTTTGCAAACCGTTGGTATCCATTTTCTCCAAGTTGGCTTTGATCAATTCATTATTGCCTGTTAATTGCACTTTAGACTGAAGCGTATAACCTGAAAAATGCGTGTAAAACAAGGAAGGGAGTGACTTCAAGTTTTTGTACTGGTCTACCTTTTCTTTGTAATTAAGAAAAGCATCGAGCCCATCGAATTTAGGATTGAATGTGACTTGATCCTTCGAGCCTTGATTCTCATTATTTGGTTCATAACAAGAAACCAAGGCGAAAGTCAAAATGACAAATAATACAGGAATTTTCACTTCGTAAAATTACAAATACTTTACTGAATGATGTTTATTTGTGTAGACAGCAAATGTTCCTGCCTTAAATCTGTGTAATTTTGTTTGATGTCAGTTGTACTTTGCATAGATTTTGGACTTGTGCGCTGTGGCGTAGCAATTAGCGATCCGCAGCGTATCATTGCTAGCCCACTGGCCACTGTCGCTTCTCAAGAAATTGAAAAATGGTTGGCCATCGAAATACCAAAACGACATATTACAACTATTGTCATCGGGTTTCCAACCAGATTAGATGGCACGGATTCGCATATCACAGAAAATGTGCGCTTGTTTAAGGCTGCCATACAATTGGTATATCCTGAAATAGAGATTGTATTTTTTGACGAGCGTTTTTCGTCCAAGATGGCTAGCCAATCCATAGCTCAGATGGGGCATAAGAAGAAAAAACAGGACAAAGGATTGATAGATCAGGTTGCAGCAGCATTGATTTTGCAAGAATACTTGAGTCTTAGCTAATCCTTTTTAAATTTGCATCATGATATTACCTATAGTTGCATACGGCGATCCAGTATTGAAGAAAGAAGCAGAAGAAATTGATCAACAATATCCAGACCTTCAGCAATTGATCGCTGATATGTTTGAAACAATGTATCATGCCAAAGGAGTAGGATTAGCTGCCCCACAAATTGGCAAAAGTATTCGCCTATTTATTGTAGACGGAAGTCCGTTTGCAGATGAAGAAGACGAAGAGCCAGATCCGAAAGCAGCAGGCATTGAAAATTTCAAAAAAGTATTCATCAATCCGATTATTGAAGAAGAGCAAGGCGCTAATTGGGCATTTCAGGAGGGGTGTTTGTCTATTCCTGGGATCCGTGAAAATGTTCAGCGCCAAGAGCGCTTACTTATTACATACTACGATGAAAATTGGCAATTTCACGAAGAATGGTTCGACGGTTATGCTGCACGCATTATTCAGCATGAATATGACCATATAGAGGGAGTATTATTTACAGATCACCTCAGCCCTTTAAAGAAAAAACTTTTGCTCAAGAGATTGGGTAATATCAGTCAGGGAGCCATTTCGGTTGATTATAAAATGAGTTTTACAGGCTCAAAAAAACAACGAATGATTTAATATCATGATCAAACAAATATCTATTTTTATACTGAGCTCAACATTTTTGATGTTCAGTTGTGCAGACAGCACAAAATCTAGTTCTAAAAAAACTGAGCTCAAAGAGCGCATCAAAACCTATGAGGATTCTCTTATGGCGCTACAAAAAGACCCTCAAAAAGCGCTCAAAATTACCAGTCTGGCCCAAATTGAATTAATCAATAGACTTACGGCTTATAGTAGGGCCTTTCCTTCAGATAATTACAGTGCTGTTTGTTTGTTCAAAACGCACATGATTTATGAAAATTTGCGTGCTCCGCTCGAGGCTAGGGCCTACGCAGACACCTTACTTGAGCGCTTTCCAAATTTCAAGCAGCGTAAGTTAGTTTTGGAAAGTTTAGCTAGTTCTTATGATATGAACTCACCCCGCGACACTTCAAAAGTGCGTCTTTATTTTGAACTACTCCTAAAAGAACCGGGTATTGATGCAGAGCGAAAAAAAGACATCAAAGAAAGGTTAAAACATTTGGAACTCACTTTTGAAGAGTACATCATGCAAATGCCTTAGTTTGCAAGGATTTCAAAATCTTTAAAAAAATCGGGATATGATTTCTTGACCGATCCAGTTTCTTCGAGTGTTTGGCCCGATGGACTCAGAAGCGAGCTTATTGCACCCGCCATGACAATCCTATGATCATGATGAGTCTTAATATTGGAAGAATTGACCTTTCCTTTACCTTCAATAAACAAAGTGTTATTTCTAATTTGGTAATGGATTTCCCACCGATCTAATGCTTGGCTCATGGCCAATAAACGATCAGATTCTTTGTTTTTCAAACGCTCAATACCACTGATACTGCTTTTGCCATTGGCAGCACAGGCCAACACTACAAGCACAGGGAATAAATCAGGGCAATGCGTACAATCAAACTCAAATGGAAGTTTTTGGTCGGTAGAATTTACAATTAAGGTATGGTCTTCCCATCTGTGTTTGCCACCAAATTGTTTGAGCGCCACCAATAGTTGACTGTCAGGTTGTAGGCTACTTTTATTGAGCCCATCAATGCTAAGATTTCCATTGATTGCTGCGCCAACTAAAAAGCCTGCGACACTGCTCCAGTCTCCTTCAACAATTTCTTTACTTGATTTTAATTGCTGTGCGCCATGAAATTCAAAGTTGTCCTGAGTTCTTTTAAACAGAAATCCAGCGTCTTTGAGTAAAGCTAAGGTCATGTCAAAATAAGCCCTGCTTCGAAGATTTTCTATTTGAAGGTGCCAGCTTCCTGGCGTGATAGCGGCCAGTAAAAACAACCCAGACACATACTGTGACCCTTCAGAACCATCAATTACCAAGTTCTGATTTTTTATTTGTCCCGAAATAATGAAGGGCAATTGAAAATTTTTATGTGCAACGCTTAGACCAAGCTGCTCAAGGATTTCTATTGTGGACTTATGTTTTCTGTTCAGTAGCGTTCCACAGCCTTCCATTTTATATTCTTCATAAAAAACATTGCCTACAAAAGCCAATGTCCGCAATGCAAAACCACTTTCGCCAACATATATAGTTCCAGTATTTTGACCTTCTTTTTTTGCTTCTTTCAATCCTTGAATTGCCTTGAGCATGGCTTGGGTGTCTTGATCTGTCCCTAAATTTTGTATCGGATTAGAGTTTTCACAGAGGCAAGATAACAAAAGTAGTCTCTGACCATGGCTTTTGGATGGAGGGGCCATTAATGTACCATGAATGGATTTGGCCTTAACTAGCATGATGCTCCTTATTGATGTCGAGTTGAATTCTTAAAGATTCTTCGTGGATCATCTTAATGAACTGTTCAATAAATTCCATAGCTAATCCGGATTGTAGGGCCTTTTCAATAAAAATACGTTTGGTAGCTTCCCAATGTTCTACTTGCAATATCGGTGAGTTATGGCTGCGCTTGAGCATCCCAATTTGATAAGATAAATTCATACGCTCCTCTAAGAGTTCTATGAGTGAATCGTCAATGCTACTGAGTTTTTCTCGCAGATTGGTGAGCACCAAACTCAATTGGTCGTTTTTGGGCCTTGGTTCTAATGCATTAAAGATTGTTGCCAATTCATTTGGACTAATTTGTTGCTTGGCATCGGTAAGAGCATGTTTAGGGTTGCAATGAGTCTCAATCATTAGTCCGTCGTAATGAAGGTCCAGCGCTTGTTGGGCCAAAGGCCCGATGAGGGCTGCCCTTCCACCAATATGTGAGGGATCCATAAGTAGAGGTAGGTCGGGGCGTGCTTGTTTGAAATCAATGGCAATTTGCCAATGCGGATTGTTGCGGTATTTAGTTTTTTGATAGACTGAAAAACCCCGGTGGATCACTCCAATGACATTTATCTGATGGCGTTCGAGCCGCTCAATGGCCCCAAGCCAAAGTTTAAGGTCGGGATTCACAGGATTTTTCACCATGACCGCAATCCTCGTGCCTTCTAATGCCTCGGCGAGTTCTTGAACTGTAAAAGGATTAACCGTTGAGCGTGCGCCAATCCAAACCATATCTAGCTGATGTTCAACTGCCGCCTTCACATGTTCGGCCGTTGCCACTTCAGTACAAATTTTGAAACCGAATTTTTCTCTCACTTCTTGAAGCCAAACTAAGCCTTCATTGCCGATACCTTCAAATGCACCGGGTTGGGTGCGTGGTTTCCAAATACCTGCCCTAAAATAAGAAAGCGGAAGATCTCGTAGACCTTCCGCTGTTTGGAGTATTTGACTGCGTGTCTCGGCCGAACAAGGCCCGGCAATCAGGCATTGAAATAGCTCGGAACGCATCATCATATTATTTAGCGTAATTGACAGCTCTTTTCTCGCGTATTACCGTTACCTTGACTTGACCCGGGTAGGTCATTTCGGTTTGGATCCGCTGAGAAATGGTAAATGAAAGTTCTTCGGCGCGTTGATCGCTCACTTTTTCTGCCTCGACCAAGACGCGTAATTCACGCCCAGCCTGAATAGCATATGCGCTGCCCACACCGTCGTAAGAAAGCGCTAAATTTTCAAGTTCTTTGATGCGTTTAATGTAAGCCTCTACAATTTCACGACGTGCGCCTGGGCGTGCGCCAGATATTGCATCGCAAACTTGAACTATTGGAGAAATGAGTGTAGTCATTTCTATTTCATCGTGGTGAGCGCCAATGGCATTGAGTACGTCTCCTTTCTCGCCAAATTTTTCGGCTATTTTCATACCGAGAATGGCATGCGGCAATTCTGGTTCTTCATCAGGCACCTTTCCAATATCATGCAGCAAACCAGCACGTTTAGCCAGTTTGACATTTAAACCGAGTTCTGCGGCCATAATAGCACAAAGATTCGCAACTTCTCTGGAGTGTTGCAGCAAGTTTTGTCCATATGACGATCTAAATTTCATGCGCCCTACCATTCGCATCAATTCTGGATGCAAACCATGAATACCTAGATCGATACAGGTGCGTCTGCCTGTTTCGGCGATCTCTTCATCGAGTTGTTTGCGGGTTTTTGAAACCACCTCTTCAATGCGTGCAGGGTGAATACGACCGTCCGATACCAATTGATGTAAGCTGAGTCTTGCAATCTCTCGGCGTACAGGATCAAAACAAGAAAGAATGATGGCCTCTGGGGTGTCATCTACGATAATTTCTACTCCAGTTGCCGCTTCTAAGGCACGAATATTTCTACCCTCGCGACCAATAATTCTTCCTTTGACTTCGTCAGATTCAATATTAAATACCGAAACGGCGTTTTCAATGGCTTGTTCGGTGGCAACGCGCTGAATGCTTTGGATCACAATTTTGCGTGCTTCTTTATTGGCATTGAGTTTGGCCTCTTCTGTAATTTCTTTAATGGTTGCCATTGCTGCCGTGCGAGCTTCATCAGTGAGTGCCTGCATGAGATGCTGTTTGGCATCTTCGGGTGCCAATTGGGCAATTTTAGAGAGTTCAGCAATTTGCTTTTGATGAATTTTGTCGAGCTCTTGCGTTCGGGCTTCTAGAAGCTGTGCTTTGGTTTGGTATTCATTTTGAGTTTGCTCAAGGTCTTTTTCTTTTCTGCCAATCTCTTCTAATTTTTGATTCAGCGTCTTTTCTTTAGTGCGAAAGCGATCTTCATTAGATTGCATTTTTCGTTCGCGATCTTTGATGACTTCTTCGTGCTCTTCTTTTTGTTTTAAAAAGCGTTCTTTGGCTTGTAAGGCTCTTTCTTTTTGAATTGTTTCAGCTTTTGTTTCAGCTTCTTTGATAATGCGTTCGGCATCCTTTTTAAGGAGTGTTTTCTGTGCTACAAAGGTAGCTACACCTCCTCCAAGGGAACCGATTAAAATCCACATAATGTCCATACTACGTCATATTTGTAGTCAATGGAGCCGATACAAATGAAAGTTATTGAATGTTTTCCAAGTCTTCTCTTAGGGCTGCGAGTGCGGCTTCTATATCGGAATAGTCTGGCATTTTTTCAACTGGCTTGGCCTCTGCTTTTGCTTTGGTCAATAGTTGGAGTGCCGACATTGCCAAGAGATCTTGGGTATCGTTAACGGCATAGTTTTTTCGCAACAAGTCAATTGCTTTATTCACTTCAGCGGCGGCATGATGAACTGCCTCTACCTCCGCCTCGGGGACGTTGAGGGGGTAAGTTCGGCCGGCAATATTGATTTTAAGCGCTATTTTTGTCATTTAAGCTTGCTTGAGCATTTCTATACAGAATTCAATTTCCTTCACAAGTGCATCAATTTCCTGCGGATTGCGGCTTTGAGCAGCAACAGGAACCTCCACAACTTTGTTTTGAGCCTCAGCCAATGACATATTGAGCGTTTCAATTTGCACTTTTAACTCTGAAACAGCAGCTTTCTCAGCAAGATAGAGGGCTTGTGTTTGCTCTAATTCTTGTTGTAATGCAAGTTGCTTTGCGCGTTCGTTTTTTAAATCCGTGGCAAGTTGCAAACTACGCGAGCGTATTTCAGATAAAAGCGTATTGAGATGTTCAGTCATGTTAAGCGTCGGCTTTGTACAAAGTTAAGAAGCATTCGCATACGTTGAACAAAAAAAATAATGATTTTAGATTTTGTTTAGAGTAAGATTCCATTTGCCCCCTTCAAATATATTGGATTGCAGTAAGCGGTGTCTTCGAATTTTTTTTCTGAGTATGCCTTAGCGGATGGATTTACTTGGAATTTGGCAGAGATGGGTGTGTCTAACCAAGTCAATTCCTTTTGTGTCCAGAAATCTTTAGCCTTTAGATTGGCATCGCCGACAACTATTGCTGGTAAATTTTCCAAAGGAGACATTTGATCTAGTAAGGCACATTGTAAGCTTGAAATTACCTGGCCTGAAGATTCAAAAGACTGCAAGTACACTTCTGTACGCCTCGCATCAAGCATGGCAATAACATTTTTTGTCGATGACGGATAGGCAGCTCGTGTCATTTCAAATAAAATATCGTGTGTAGGGATGGCTATTAATGGAATGGACAGTGCATAGCAAAGTCCTTTGGCTGTAGAGAGTCCAATGCGCAATCCTGTGTAAGATCCTGGCCCAGCGCTGTAACTGATGGCTGAAAGATCTCCTAATTTACGGCCTGCTTTTTGGAAAAGTTCTTCTATCATGAGTGTAAGTGATTCACCATGAATATAGCCTTCGGATTGTTTGTCGATAAAATTAAGCAAATGACCCTCGGCTGAAAGCGCTACACTACAAACGGTGGTGCTTGATTCAATGTGCAATATCAATTGCATTGACATTCAAATTTGAAACCAACCCCGTGCACATTATTGATTTGAATATTTGGATCTTCTTTGAGGTATTTTCGAAGTTTAGTGATAAAAACATCCAAACTACGCCCAACAAAGTAATCATCTTGCCCCCAAACCGAATTCAAAATCACATCCCGCGGAATGAGTTGATTTTTGTATTTATAGAGCGTTCTCAGTATCATGGCCTCTTTTTTGGTCAGCGTAATTAATTGAGAAGGAGATTGTAGCGTGAAATTTTCCGTGTCAAAGGTATAAAGACCAATCGTCACCACCTTCAATTCTGGTGTATCCGCTTGCAATTTGACACGTTTGAGCAAGGCTTTTACCCTTAATTGTAATTCTTCGGCACTAAACGGTTTGGTGAGGTAGTCATCTGCACCAGCGTTGAATCCTTCGATTTTATCTGCTGTTTGGCTCCTTGCCGATAGAAAAAGGATTGGAATCTCGGTATTTTGTTTGCGTATGTCTCGAGCTAGGGTAAAACCATCTTTGATAGGAAGCATGACATCAAAAATACACAGATGATAAGGTTCTTCTTGAAATCGCCGCAATGCTTCTGCACCATTTTCACATAAAGTAACGGCATATCCATCGGCCCGAAGCTGATCCGAAACCACGATACCAAGGCTGATATCGTCTTCTACCATGAGGATTTTGATTTTCATAATCATCTTTAAAAGCCAAGAGCTTTGGCGGACCAAAGCTCTTGACTATTAACCTAAACCTACTACTAGTGTTACAAAGTTAAGCGTAATTTTTATTAATGGTTACAGTGCCTTGTTAAATTTTTGCTAAAAAAATTACTTACCATCAAAGCTATCCATACCTAGAATACATAACTTTACCCTATGAATCAAGCCCATATTCTCATTGTTGATGACGAAGAAGATATCCGTATTCTGTTGAAATACAACTTAGAAAAGGAAGGGTATCAGGTTTCGGTCACCGACAACGGACTCTCATGTCTAGAGATCATTGCAAAAGAAAAACCTCATTTGATATTGCTTGACGTGATGATGCCACAACTCGATGGCATAGAAGTTTGTGAACGCATCAAAGCCGATGAAAAAAATCAAGATATCCTTATTTGCTTTTTAACGGCTCGAAACGAGGATTATAGTCAAATTGCAGGCCTTGACGCTGGCGCCGATGACTACATTGCCAAGCCTATCAAAACAAAGGTATTGTTATCAAGGATTCAAGCCATGCTCAGAAGAAGCAAATTACAACAACCTCAAAAGCAACAAGCTTTTTATATCAATCGGGAAAAATACCTTTTGGAAAAAGACGGTATTGAAATACAACTTCCGAGAAAAGAATTTGAGTTACTGGCCTTATTGGCTTCACGCCCAAATTTTGTTTTTAAGCGCGACCAGATTTTACAAAAAGTCTGGGGCACAGACATCATTGTTGGTGATCGTACTATAGACGTACATATTCGTAAGATCAGAGAAAAAATTGGAGATCAATACATCTCCACAATTAAAGGTATCGGGTATAAATTCAATGAATAATTTTTTTGGCTCGAAACTTGCTATAGTATAAAAAGCTAAACTAAAATATATGAAAAAAATTATACTCTTTTTTGTCGCTGTGCTTCAAACGACAGTTTTCATTTATGGACAAACACCGAGCGCTGCTTTCGACCCAATTAAAGAACATTTAGAAAGGCTTGATGATGTCCGCGGCCCGTGGTTGGCAGCTGCGATTATGGCCTTGGCTGAGCATCGTCAAATTCCGGACCGTACTTTTCCTGAAGATTTTACTCCATTCGAGTTATTGAGTGTCTTGCCAGCTAAAGATCGGCAAGATTTACGTCAGATGGTGCTTGAAAACCAAAATCTTTCGAGCGCTCAAAATTCATCACAGGCAGATCTTGCGCTTTTTAGTACCTTGATTCAAAACACTTTTTGTACTAGGACCTACGGCAGATCTTATGGAGATCCACACCTCAAGTCATATGATCGCGCCTCTTATTCGTTTCAGACCGTTGGTGAGTTTATTTTGTCAAAGAAGTCTGATGGCCAATTTGAAGTGCAAACCAGGCAACGTGCCCAAGACGAAAATTTTTCATTAAACGCAGCAGTTGCCATGAATGTAGCTGGTGACCGACTTTGTTTTTATGCAGCAGACAAACCAGATGAATTCCAACAAACTCCACTCAGGCTCAACGGACAGCCGATCCAATTGCAAGGCAGAAGTTATTATTTACCTCACGGTGGAGTAATTCGTCTCGATGGGCGCAATTATACCGTTTGTTGGCCCACAGGCGAAACCACGGTAATCGATGTGAGAAATTCTGGTGTAAGAGGGTTTGTCAATGTAACGGTTGCTGTTTTTGAGTGTGATCGCAATTTGTATGAAGGTCTGCTTGGAAATAACAATGGTTTTGCCGACGATGATTTCAATATCAGAAATAATATGCCGCGCCCCAATAACATTGCAGCACTTTCAATTGCATCGGCCTATACTTTTGATAGTCGAAATGCCGCACAATTGAACAACTTAGCTGAACAAGAGTTTAATGCCTACATGGCAAAGAATTTTGCTGAGGATTGGCGCCTTACAGACCAAAATACGCTATTTGATTACCGCCCAGGAAATACAACTGCTTCGTTTACTGATAGAAGCTTTCCGAGGGTCTATATGAATTTATCTCAAATGAATGCTCAAAGTAGGGAGCAAGCGCGTCAGCGTTGTATGCAAATGGGTGTGCCTGCCGATGAATTGGGAGGATGCATCTTTGATCAAGGGTATTTGAATATTGCGCCCAATGTGCCACCGGTACCTAATATACCCAATCCAACAACAACGGTATTAGGAAAGGTAGAGCGCCCGGCATTAAATAACAATAACCATCAATTTTCGGAAGGAAAATCCCCAACAGATAGACCGCAAAGCATTGAAACTAAACCAAGCCGTGGAGCAGAAAAACCACAAGTTTCAAGCAAAGAAAACAATGTGTCTAGACCAAACACCGAGACCCACCAAAGACCCACAACTTTTGAGAGAAACCCTACAACTCCAACAAGCCCTAAACCTGTTTATTCAGCACCGTCAAGATCAACTGCGCCATCCGCTCCGGCCCCTTCTCGACCTTCGGTGCCAGTTGCACCAAAGCCGTCGATTCCTTCGAGCCCAAAACCAACGGTACCTTCGGTAAAATCGGGTAAAGGTTAGTCAAAACCAAGATCTCGAAACTGCTTCAATAATGTATAGATTCAATCAAAAAGGGCCCGCAACGCGGGCCCTTTTCTTTGGAGAGCGTTTCAAGTTAAGAACGCTTATTGATACAGTTTAATAAATGGAAGTACCTTGCCATTGAGGTAAAGTAGGTAAGATCCATTATCTAGTTGCTCGATGTTGATTTGTTTTTCAAAATCGCCATACTGGATACACTTCCCTGTGTAATTATAAATGCGATAGGCCCCAGATTCAAGACCGTTTATATATAAAATATGTTGAGCTGGGTTGGGGGCAAGTTGGAAATTGATCATATCGCTTTGAGCGACACTAGCACTTTGCACGTCGAATTGAGAAATGATTTGATAATACAAAGGGGTTGACTTAATTGGGCAATACACTTGAAGCACTAAATTATAGCTCCCTACTGCTCCTGGAACGTAAAAAGTGTAATCTACATAGGTAAAAGCTCCGGCAGTATCAACCAAATACCAAGTCGTATATAAACTATCTTGATTGGCAGGGTTGTTTCCAAAGGTAGCCGATACCATATAAGCAGTGTCGAGCATTGAAAGCTCTATATCGCAGTTATAAACCCAATTCGAGAGCATGGTTCCAGTAATGTTTGCACCAGAAGCTAAGTTGCCGATGACATTAATTGAATCAAAATTGCCATTATTATAACCAACAAATTGGGAAATATTTATTGAACAGCCCATTGCATCTGTAATAGTAGCATCGTAAGACCCAGAACATAAATTCGAGATAGTGTAGGTAGTGGCGGCATTGGACCAACTTACCATAAATGGCGATGTACCGCTGATCATTGTTGCAGTTAATTCACCATCGCAAACTCCTGGTGCACTGCAGTCTGTAACTGTTACACTCGCCGAAAATCCTGCACAAGGGTTAGTATTAGTCGTGTCGTAGTAAATGGCTTGCGAAGCACTAGTTGTGCAACCGTTGGCATCAGTGATATTCACAGTGTAAGTTCCAGAACAGAGATTGCTCAGTGTAGAATTCATATCCAATGTACTCCACAAATAAGTGTAGGGAGCCGTACCACCACTTACGATGGCCGATACCCATCCATCACAGGTCGTGGGCCCGCTCATCAATCCATAGAGGATGGTACTTGTAAAACCGTTACAAGGATTTGGAGCACCCACACCAATAGTAAATGGGGAGGTCATTGTTAGACCATTGCCCATGGTGATTACCATGTAATTACCGGGGCAAAGATTTCCAATATACGTACCACCCGATTGAATAAGCACACCATTCATATACCAATCAATGGTGGTAAATTGCGTATTCATGGAATCTATTGAGGCAGAGCCATCACAAAGGCTAGGAGAGCTGCAATCGACTACATTCACAGTCATGACAAACTGCGCATGCACTTTATTTAAATTCAAAAATGTAATTGTCAATATAAGTAAGGGTAGTATTCTTTTCATTTAGAAAAAGTTAAATTTAATTCAAGACGTATAAATATTCAAAAAGTTGCTTACGATTAAAAAAATGGAATGTGTAAATTTGAATCATGAAATACGTTTTGTTACTCGCTGCATTTTTTTCCTTCCAGTTTGGCCCAAAAGCCCAAACGATTAAGACTCCAAAAATCATGGTGGGTATAGTGATTGATCAAATGTGCTATGAATACCTCTATCGGTTCAATCATGTCTATTCTAGCGGTGGTTTCAACCGTTTGATGACCAAAGGCACCAATTGCCGCAACGCACAATACAATTATGTGCCAACTTACACTGCGCCAGGTCATGCTTCTATTTATACCGGCACCACACCATCAAATCATGGTATCGTTGGTAATGAGTGGTATAATCGAGCTAAAAAAGCCGCCAATACAAGTGTCAATGACACGCGTTACAGAACCATAGGCAGCACCACAGGCGGGCAAACTTCACCTATGAATTTGCTTACCTACACCATCACTGACCAACTCAAAATGGCTTCGTCAAAATCAAAAGTAATTTCTATTTCCATCAAAGATCGTGGCGCTATCTTGCCAGGGGGGCATCTATCGGACGGGACCTACTGGTACGATTACTCTTCCGGAGATTTTGTGACGAGTTCTTTTTATGGCCAAGAAAAATTGCCTGGTTGGGTGGAATCTTTTAATGCCCGTTTTGACCCAGCTAAGGACTTAAAGCCATGGCGCCTACTTTTGCCCCAAAGCACCTATCAATTAGCCGATGAAAGCCCCTACGAAGTAGTGCTTAATGGAAAAACTAGTGCCACCTTCCCTTATGATTTTCCTGCAATGATTGCTGCTGGTGCAAATGCAAATTCACTCTTTACCATATCGCCACAGGCCAATGAAAAACTAACCGATTTAGCAATTCTTGCACTAGAAAATGAAGATCTCGGTCAAGACCAGTATACAGATTTTTTGTGTATTTCTTACTCCACACCTGATATAGCCGGCCATGCATTTGGGCCCTATTCTCGAGAAATGGAAGACATGTATGCGCGTCTTGATCGCGAACTACAACGCCTGTTTTCTAGTCTAGAAACAAGCTTTGGTAAAGATGGTTTCACTTTGTTTTTAACGGCTGATCATGCTGTGGTCCCGGTGCCAGAAATGCTTGTAAAAATGCAACTGCCTGGTGGTTATTTCTTTTTAAAAGATCGTTTGCAAGTACTTCGCGATGATTTTATCATGAAATACAATGCAGATTTATTGGAATTTGAAATCAACCAGAATCTTTACCTCAATTTAGAAAAAATAGATTCGCTGCATCTTTCCATTGATGAAGTTGCTTCTTTTGCAGCCGAGGAATTGCGCCGTTGGCCAGAAGTTAAAACCGTCTTGACGCGCCAAGAACTTCGGAGCGGTTCCTGCCAAACTGATTATTGGGGAGAATTATTGCGCAATGGTTATGACGCACAACGGAGCGGAGAAGTAGTTTTTTTATTACAACCCGGATACCTCTCAAAAGAACTTGACGAGCCCTTGGCGCACCAAGGGACCTCACATGGTTCTGCTTTTAATTATGATACACATGTGCCTTTATTATGGTACGGTAAGGGAATTCCTCAAGGTTTAGATCTCTATGAACCAATTCAAATAACTGATATTGCAGCAACATTAGTGCACATGCTTAACTTACAGCGACCAGGGTCAATGATAGGCTCTCCCATTTTGCCGTTATTGCCAGTTAAAAAATGACGTCAGAAGCTCAGTTTTTCCTTTCTCATTTAGGACAGACCAGTCCATTTCCATTTCTAATTGAAGTGGACAGGGCTGAGGGGGCCTACATTTATGATAAAAAAGGAAAATCTTATTTAGATATGATTGCCGGGGTAGCAGTCAATAATATTGGACATCGTCATCCTAGAGTAGTCGAGGCATTGCAAACTCAACTTGACAAACACTTACATGTGATGGTCTATGGTGAATTTATACAAGATGCACAACAAGCTTTGGTGCGGCAGCTCCTTGAGGTGCTTCCCGCAGAGCTAGATGGTGTTTATGTGGTCAATTCGGGAACAGAAGCAATCGAGGCATCATTGAAACTGGCCAAACGAGCCACGGGCAGAACAGAACTTGTGTCATTTAGTGGAAGTTACCACGGTAGCACTCATGGCGCAATGAGTGTTTCGGCCAATGAAATAAAGAAAAGAGCATTCAGACCCTTATTGCCTGACGTTCGTATTTTAACCCACAATGACATCGCTGCTTTATCTCAAATTACACTCCAAACCGCTGGTGTATTGATTGAAACAGTTCAAGGCGATGCCGGAGTACGTCGGCCATCACTAGAATTTATGCAAGCTCTAAGGGCGCGCTGCACAGAGGTTGGTGCCCTGCTCATTTTTGACGAAATTCAATGTGGCATGGGCCGTACAGGGCGGATTTTTGCATTCGAGCATTTCGATATAGTTCCCGACGTACTGGCCCTTGGTAAGGCCCTTGGTGGTGGCATGCCGATAGGTACTTTGGTTGCACCTCAGCAGCTCTTGAACCTTTTTACACATGAGCCCATGCTTGGTCACATCACTACTTTTGGTGGGCATCCGATGGTTTGTGCAGCAGCAGCAGCAACCATTGAGGTGTTGCGTACAGAAATTGATTGGGATACATTAGAGCGCTCTGCGGCCGAATTTGAACTTAAAATAGCTGCGCATCGGGCCGTTAAGGCACACCGACGCGTAGGTGCCATGTTTGCTTTTGACCTTCAATCAGAAAAACAGGTTGCGCAAGTCGTAGAGACTTGCCTGCACGAGGGCTTGATTACTTTTTGGTTTTTATCGCATCCATATAGCTTCAGACTTTCTCCTCCACTCAATTTGAGTGCAGATGAGTGGCAACGCGCTGCGCAAATTATTATTTCAGCATTGGATTGCCTTGAAATCTGATTTTCATTTTCAATCGCTTATCTTTGTGCGTTAATTGTTGATATGAAGGTTACCGATCATCTTGCACAAGCCCAAGACACCCTTTTTTCGTTTGAAATACTTCCACCGCTCAAAGGCAAAAGTATATCTTCTATTTATGAAGGCATTGACCCCTTAATGGAGTTCAAGCCCAAATTCATCAACGTCACTTACCACCGTGAAGAATATGTATACATAGAACGGGAACACGGCTTGCTTGAAAAAAAATCAGTGCGCAAGCGCCCAGGAACGGTTGGTATTTGTGCTGCAATTATGCATAAATATGACGTGGATGCTATACCACACCTCATTTGTGGAGGTTTCAGTAAGGAAGAAACGGAAAATGCACTCATTGACCTTCATTTTTTAGGCATTGACAATGTACTTGCGTTGCGAGGCGATGCTGTTAAATCTGAAGCCAATTTCAGACCTCACCCACAGGGGCATGCTTTTGCGGTTGAACTTATTGAGCAGGTCAATAAAATGAATCAGGGTTCTTATTTTACCGAAGGGCAAGGGCAAGATCCTACTCATTTTTGTATCGGTGCTGCGGCATATCCCGAAAAACATTTTGAGGCCATGAATCTAGAAACAGACCTCCAATATTTAAAAGCAAAAGTCGATGCAGGTGCCACTTATTTAGTGACTCAAATGTTTTTTGACAACAAAAAATATTTTGACTTCGTAGCAGCATGTCGGGCAGTGGGTATCAATGTACCGATCATTCCTGGCTTGAAACCCATCAAAACCTTGGCTCACATAAGTTTTTTGCCAAAGTTTTTTCATATCGATTATCCAACGGAATTATCCAAAGAATTGCTAAAGTGCAAAGACAATTCAGCTGTAGAACAATTGGGCATAGAATGGGCAACTGCCCAATCCAAAGAATTGAAAGCAGCAGGTGTACCTTGCATACATTACTATACCATGTCTAATTCGTCTTCGGTGCGCCGTATTGCGCAAGAAGTATTTTAAGTTTATTATGAAAACACTGCTTTTTATTCTTTCCATAGTTTGCGCCTTTAACTTAAAAGCACAGCAACTGAAGTTAACCAATGCTGTGATCATAGCACAGTTTGAAAAAGAAGAGGATCGCTATGCAATGCAAGCTCTTTTTACTGGTATATTACAAGATCAGCAGATCAAAACCATACCACTTATGAATGTGCTCAAGCAGGGTGAAGACTTACAACACCTCATGGCAGATTCCATTCAATCATTGCTTCTTCAAAAAGGTTTTGACACTTATTTTGTAGTCAATGTACGTGGCTATGACCGTACTTTTAAGCCGAGCACAGATGCTCAAACGCTTACGGAGCTCCTTGAAACCACGAGTATTTACCAAATTTATCGAGACGAAGCTACTTCGGTATCTTTTGAATTTTCAATTTACCAAAAAAATCAACTGATCTCAAGGCAGGTATTGCGCTGTGGTAATGTCTCGGACCGTGATTCAGTGTTGAAGCGCTTGCGTAAAAGGTTTGTTAAAAAAGTTTTGCCGCAATTATTAGGCAAGGTTTAGTTGTTCATTCTAAATTGTTTGTCCATTTCCCGGTCTTCTGGAGTGCTGTAAACACCGCACTTATTTGGCGCTTCAAATAATTTAATCACTTTAAATTGTGCTTGTATAGGCCAGTAAGTGGAACTAAACCAATGAATGTTTGCATTGAAGCCTTCCCAAGGAGCAAGCGTTACTATAGGTAAAGAGGCACCAGGAATCAAAATCCAAGCTTTATTGAGGCGAATTCCAATTCCAATTTGATAATTAAATTGCAAGAGGCCAGCGGCTAAATTTGGTTGAAATGTTTGTGCAGCAGGATGGGTATTGAAATTATCTTGATAAGTGAGCGCCTTGGCCTTCACTTGAAAATCATAATTGATTCCCAAACTTTGATCTAAAAAATGTTTACGTACCTTGACCACTACTTTTTTACCAAAATAAATCAATGAATGCGCACGCATACTACCATAAAGGTAACCTGTGCGCATGATCCCTTGCCCACTAATCGTGCTATAGATTTCTCCTATAGCATTTTGGTTTTCTATTAGGGTAGACTCAAGTGCATTGAACTGTCTGTAGCCTATGCCCCAGTCAAAGTAGTCCATGATCCGGCTTTTTCCAAGTGCTTTGATTGGCGTTCCTTTCCACTTTGGAAAATGTGCCAAACCGAATTCTGCATAATAACCAAATTTGGCCTGCGGCGTGATTGTAAAATTACCTCGATCTGCTTGATCAACAAGAATATCACCCTGTAGGGGTTTGCTTGCAAAACTATAGGTAGGGCCTAGCGAAAATTGATAACCATGGTTGCGGACCTGAAGGTAATCATTGCCTTTTTTCTGTGATTTTTCAAAGCCGCCTTGGCCATAGGCGACTTGAGCTAGGAGTAGGAAAATCGATATACGGATCATGTTTGAAAATTAAATTCGGAACATTTGTCTAAAATGGCTTGCATCGTAGATGGTTTTTCCCAATCAGTTTCAATCGTTGGGCTAGCCATAATTTCATCCATGATGAGGCGTTGCTTTTTCCCTTGTTGATACGCAACCGAGTAAGGAATATTACTGAAGGTGACTTGACTATACAACGGTAACCACTTATTTGGATACATTTTACTGAACTTAGCCTCGATTTTTTTACGCAACAAAAATGATGGGTCAGCAACCAAATCCCTCATTTCAATATAATTGTCTAGGGATAAATCTTGCAGCGCGTCGCCATTTGGTTTTCTGCTTGGACTATAAGCAGCCCAAATGGCCTCCCAATCGTGGTTGTGTTCAAGCATTAGTTCATTGAGGACACGACAGTCTTCAAAACCTGCATTCATTCCCTGTCCGTAAAACGGAACGGTGGCATGCGCGGCATCGCCCATGAGTCCAACTTTGCCAGAAGCCCAAGGATAGCACCGAATAATGGCCAAATTCGAAAGTGGATGATCCTCCCATTTATCTGCAATATCGGGCATCATTTCATAGAAATCAGGAAAAACTGTTTGAAAGAAACGATCCACATCTGCCCTGGTTTTTAATTTATTAAATGCAAATTCATGGTTTTCATGGGGCATGAATAGAGTACAGGTGAAAGAACCATCTTCATTGGCCAGTGCAATCAGCATAAATCTACCTCTGGGCCAAATATGTAGTGCATTTTTGTCCATAGGGTAGCTGCCATCGGGTAAGGCTGGTAGCAAAATTTCTCGGTATCCGTCGGCGATATAATTTTGGCTGTATTGAAAACGGTTTAATTTCTGCATAGAATTATAGCGGACAGCACTAAAGGCGCCATCTGCTGCAAATATCACATCAGCTTTTGCTTCAAAAGTTTCGCCAGATTGTGTATTCTTAAGGTAGGCAATAGCGTTTTGTAAATCTACCCTGAGGCATTCTGTTTGATAGTGAATGGTAGCTTGCCCATGTGTTTCGGCGATATCCATCATTGCTGCATTGACTTTTCCTCTCGAAACAGAAAAAATCGCTTGCCCTTCTGCACCATAGGGTTGATAGGTGAGTTTTCCATCTAAACCATGCATCATACGCCCATGCATGGGAATGGCAATTTTTCGAATTTCATCACCAACTCCAACAGCATCTAGTGCAGTCCAACCTCTGACAGAAAGAGCCAAATTGATGGACTTACCAGCACTGATATCTGCTTTTCTAATATCGGGGCGTCTTTCAAAGATGGTTACACGGTAGCCGGCCTTGGCCAAATATACCGCCCAAAGTGATCCGACTAGTCCAGCTCCAATAATAATGGCTTCTCTTTTTTCTGACATATTTAAATTGTATGATTGCTATTGCTTACACGGTTCACAAAGTTAAACACTTCGGGTTTTCATAATGTTTTTATGAATGCTTTTTTAGAAATTCAATATTTCGTTTTATTCCGCTGAATTTGGTGCGTTTTAATGGAGTTTTACCAAAAATATGCTGAAAAGTAGCTTCGGTGAGTTGTTCCCAGTCAGCGGTATCGAGGTTTAGAAATTCCGGATGCGGTTCGAATGCTCTTTCTTTGGTAATTTTCGAAAACCGATTCCATGGGCAAACATCCTGACAAATGTCACAACCGAAGGCCCAATTTTCCATTTTGCCTTTAAATTCACTTGGCAAATCAGCATCCTTAAGCTCTATGGTTAAGTAGGATATGCATTTGGATCCATCGATCACATAGGGTGTAGCAAGTGCATCAGTAGGGCACGCATCAATGCAACGAGTACAGGTGCCGCAATAATCTTTGATTGGGCCATCAGGACTTATTTGTAGGTCAACGAATAATTCTGCAATAAAAAAAAAGCTGCCATTTTTGGGTTGGATCAAATTGGTATTTTTCCCAATCCAGCCAAGACCAGACTTTTTTGCCCAAACTTTATCCATGACTGGGGCCGAATCAACAAAGGCCCTGCCTTGTATTTCGCCAATGCTTTGTCTGAGTTCTAAAAGTAGCTGCTTTAGTTTATCCTTGATTACAAAATGATAATCCTGGCCGTAGGCATACTTGGCTATTTGAGGAGCGTCTTGCCGTTGTTGTTTTTCTGGGGTGTAATGTAGTAAGAGGGAAATGATGGTTTTGGTGCCCACTTCTAGCAATCTTGGATCTAGTCGCTTATCGAAGTGATTGGCCATATAAGCCATTTTTCCATGGTAATTATGTGCCAACCATTGTTCTAGCCTTGGGGCCTCCTCTTCCAAAAACGTTGCTGTTGAAAAGCCTACATGAAAAAAACCAAGGGCTTTGGCTTTTTCTATGATCAGTGCTTTGTAGGCGTCGTGTTTCATCTTAAAATAAACCACCTTGGGCCCAACCTAGGTCTTTGCCAAGATGTTTGTAGCTTTTTTCGGTTGCTTTTCGACCACGCGGTGTGCGCATTAAAAATCCTTCTTGGATTAAAAAGGGCTCATAGACCTCTTCGAGGGTACCTGCATTTTCGCCGATAGCAGTAGCGATGGTGCTGAGGCCCACGGGGCCACCATTAAATTTATCAATGAGCACTTTAAGAATTCGCAAATCCATTTCGTCAAGACCGTTGGCATCGACATTGAGTGCTTTGAGTGCTATTTCTGTAATTTGATCATCAATGTGCCCAGTTCCTTTGATTTGTGCAAAGTCCCGAACTCTACGTAATAAGGCATTGGCAATACGTGGCGTGCCTCGGCTGCGGCTAGCAATTTTATAGGCTGCACTTTGTGCAATGCCAATTTGCAGCAAATGTGCAGAGCGTTCGATAATGGCCGTAAGTGTCTCGCAGTCGTAATATTCGAGGCGCGCGTTGATTCCAAAACGAGCACGTAAGGGTGAGGTAAGTAAACCAGAACGCGTAGTAGCTCCGATGAGCGTAAATGGGTTTAAATTAATTTGGATACTGCGTGCATTAGCTCCAGAATCGAGCATGATATCAATGACGTAATCTTCCATGGCCGAATAAAGATATTCCTCAATAACCGGGCTCAGTCTGTGAATTTCATCGATAAACAAAACATCACCTTCTCCAAGATTTGTAAGCAAACCAGCTAAATCACCTGCTTTGTCAAGTACGGGGCCAGAGGTCACTTTAAATCCTACGCCAAGTTCATTGGCAATGATATTGGCAAGTGTGGTTTTACCTAGGCCAGGGGGGCCATGCAACAAGACATGATCTAGGGGTTCATTGCGCAGTTGTGCTGCGCGGACAAAAACTTCAAGATTTTCAACAACAGCCGGTTGCCCTGCAAAATCTTGTAAAGTTTTGGGTCGTAGAACTTTGTCTATTTCCTGGTCATTTTGCCCATTGGTTTCTTCCCGGTAGTCAAAAGCGTCTTCCATGACTTACAAAAATAACAATTTGTAGCAGCCTATCGCCAAGCTTCAAGCAATTGTAGCAGATCTGAAAAATGAAAATCGGCAATAGCCAATTTTGGATTAGGAAAATGTGTTTTTTCAGGGATGCAACAAACCCTCATTTGGGCTGCTAAGCCCGAAATTACCCCATTAAAAGAATCTTCAATTACCAAACAACGCGTTGGCGAAACCTCAAGTGCCTCTGCTACTTTGAGATATACTGCAGGATGAGGTTTGCCATGAGTTTCATGCTCTGCAGAATAAGTAAATTGAAAATATTGGTTAATTTCCAGTGTTTTTAAAACTGTTTCAATGAGGCGGTTTGAAGAGGAGGTGGCCAGTCCAATTTTTATCTCTCTACTTTGTAAAAAGGTAAGCATTTCTATGACCCCAGTCAATGGCTTGGGATTGGCGACAATTAGTTCGACGAGCTTGTCAATAATTTGATTTTCAACTCCCTTTATGTCGGAAAGCCCCCAATTTTGTTGCTTGTTCCAAAATTCAATCACTTGATCAATGCGCAGACCTACGGTTTTTTGAAAATCTTGGTGAGTTAGTTGGGAATTGAATTGATTGAAAACCGTTTCCATGGCAATCTTCCATAATGGTTCTGAATCGATTAAAACGCCATCCATATCAAATATCACAGCATCAAAATCATGTAGCTTGGGTGAATTAGTCATTTGTTGTGACATACAAACGAATAGTTTCAATTTTTCTTTGACTCATTTTTTCAACTACCAATTGATAGGGTTCGTGATATATGCTGTCACCAACAACGGGTAGTCGTTCGAGTTTTGCTAAAATAAATCCAGCTAGAGTGTCGTAGGATTCAGATTCTGGTAATTGAAAGCCATAATTTTCGTTGAGATAATCGATATCGATGCGCGCAGAAAAAAGGTATTCATTTTCACTGACAGATTCCTCATTTAAGGCCTCTTTATCGTGTTCGTCCTGGATTTCTCCAAAAATTTCTTCAATGACATCTTCAAGGGTAATGATGCCTGCAGTGCCTCCATACTCATCAGTTACCACGGCAAAATTGCCTACCTGGTTGTTGAATTTGGCCAAAAGTTCCTTTCCTGACATTACCGTAGGAACAAAAGAAATGGGTTTAAGTATTTGTTTGATAGATAACGGTTTTTGAAATAAATCAAAAGAGTGGATGTATCCAATAATGTTATCGATATCGTCGCGGTAGATAATCAACTTTGAAAGACCCTTGCTCGTCATGAGTTTTTTGGCCTCCTCAATAGAGTCTGTGATGTCAACGGCAATAATTTCTGGTCTAGGGATCATGCAATCTCTGGCCTTTACATTTGAAAAATCTAAGGCATTGCGCAAAAGTAGCATGTCATTGACCAATTCTTCTTCGTGCGTAAGTTTTGCACTGAGTTCATCCACATAATTCTCCAGATCAATTTTAGAAAATACTCGTTCTTGCTCTTTTTCTGCGCCTAAGAGCTTTAAAAATCCATTGCTGATCAATAAAATGAATAGGGTTGGAATATAAAGGAGAATGTAAAAAATAAACAGCGGCAGTAAGCCATAATTCAAGGCCTTATTCGGATTAAGTTGAACTAAAGCTTTTGGGAGAAATTCGGCTGTGATGAGCACCAAAAGTGTAGAGAGTATGGTTTGGGTAACGAGTATGATCCCGTGGTCTTTGATTCCAAGCTGTATTAACCAAGGATCTAATAAGGCTGCTGCAGCAATACCATAAACCACCAAGGCAATATTGTTACCCAAGAGTAGAAGGGCAATCATGTTGCTCTCCTTGCGGTAAAAAATAGATAGTATTTTGGCTTGAAAAGTGTTTTTTTGAGTAATTACCTCAATGCGCAATCTGTTGGATGAAATATAAGCCAACTCCATTGCAGAAAAAAAAGCGGAGCAAATCAGTGCACATATGATGAGTAAGATTTGATTCTCCATTGAGCTTAGTTATCTAATACGTCTTTGCCGATATCTTTTCTGAAATATGCATCTTGAAAACTGATCTTTGCGATAGATTCGTAACTGCGGTCCAAGGCACTTTGTAGGTTCTTTCCATAGGAAGTTACAGCCAAGACTCTTCCGCCATTCGACACCACAGATGGGCCGTCAGAAAGGGTGCCCGCATGAAAAACAATACTTTCTGTGATGCTGTTCAAACCATATATGGTTTCACCTTTGTTGTACGATCCAGGATAACCACCTGCAACCATCATTACAGTCGCCGCACTCTTATCATGAAATTGAATGTCTCTTTCAGAGAGGGTGTGTGTAGCAACGCCTTCGAATAAATCAAGGATATCACTTTTGATGCGCGGCATCACTACCTCTGTTTCAGGATCCCCCATACGGCAGTTATATTCTATAACGTAGGGATCACCTTTTACATTGATCAAGCCAAAAAATACAAACCCATTGTAGGTTATGTTTTCAGATTTCAAGCCTTTGATCGTCGGGATAACCACTCTATTGAGAACTTTATCCATGAATGCGGCATCTGCAAATGGCACTGGGGAAATGGCACCCATACCTCCTGTGTTAAGGCCTGTGTCACCTTCTCCAATGCGCTTGTAATCTTTTGCTTCAGGTAATAATTTAAAAGATTCGCCATCGGTGATGGCAAAAACTGATAATTCAATACCATCTAAAAATTGTTCAATGACCACCTTGTTGCTCGCAGCCCCAAACTTTTCGCCTACGAGCATTTCTTCTAGCTCGTGTTTGGCTTCATCCAAATCAGAAATTATCAATACTCCTTTGCCTGCAGCAAGGCCATCGGCTTTGAGCACGTATGGTCCTTTCATGTCATCTAAAAACCGCAGACCTTCGTTCAAGGTTCTTGCTTCGAAGGTTCCATATTTGGCAGTTGGAATACGGTGTCTGGACATAAAGGCCTTGGCAAAGTCCTTGCTGCCTTCTAGTTGCGCACCTTCTTTGCTTGGCCCAATTACGCTAACTGAACGCAATTCAGGATCTTTTTTGAAAAAATCGTAAATACCTAAAACCAATGGTTCTTCTGGGCCCACAACAACCATCTCAATTTGGTGTTGCAGGACTAAATTCTTTATGGCAGCAAAATCATTTAACTTGACATCGAGATTTTTTCCGTGTTTCTTAGTACCGGCATTACCTGGGGCAATAAATAATTCGTCTAAAATTGAACTTTGTGCTATTTTCCAGGCAATGGCATGCTCTCTACCTCCTGAACCGAGTAACAGTACTCTCATGAACAATGTGCTAAAATGGATTCAAAAATATGCAGCCCATCAATGTTATTGAGGTGCTTGTCTGCAGCACGCTCCGGATGCGGCATCATGCCAAAAACGTTTTTATTTTTATTGGTAATGCCGGCAATATGCAACAAGGAGCCGTTTGGATTAGATTCTTGTGCAATATGACCTTCAGCATCACAATATGCAAATAAAATTTGATCATTTGCCTGCAGTGAAGCTAGCGTTGCTTCGTCGGCGTAATATCGACCTTCGCCGTGTGCAATTGGAATTTGGTAGGTTTTGTTTGCGTCTAGTTCTTGAGTAGGTGCAGCACTCTTACTCATTGGTTTTAAGAAAACATTCTTGCAAATGAATTTTTGTGAGTCGTTGTGCAATAGCGCTCCTTCAAGCAATCCTGATTCGGTGAGAATCTGAAAACCATTGCAAATACCCATCACATAGCCTCCGTTGTTGGCATGGGCAATGACAGACTCCATAATTGGAGAAAACTTTGCAATTGCACCAGAGCGCAGGTAGTCTCCATAAGAAAACCCTCCCGGCAAGACTATAAATTGAGCTCCTTTGAGGTCGGTATCTTTATGCCAAAGTTCAACAACATCTTGCCCCATTAAATCTCTGAGCACATAGACCATGTCTTGGTCACAATTGGATCCGGGAAAAGTTACAACGCCAAATTTCATTTTTAAATTTTAAGAGAGTACAAAGTTAGTAATAGTCAGCACCCAAACGGTAAAAGAAGATGTATTTTAATACAGAAAAAGTGAACAAAAGATAAAAGAACAAATGTGAGCTCACCCCTAGACTACTGCTCAATAGGGCATAGGTGAAATAGAATCCAAAAGGAATGGCAAGTAAACTCAATAAGGCAGTTTGCCCATAAAACACAAATGCTCCTAGGCCAATAATAATGAGGTAAAGCATTAAAATAGTTAGGGTTTGCGCTTGTTTTTTTAAGCGTAATGATGCTTTAGAAAGGCGAGCACGCAAGCCCAAAATACTAAATACAAAAAGCAAAACAATGACTGTTAAATTGGCAATTTCTGCCCCGCTGAATGCAACTATTTGAACGTTTGGAATACCTACTACCGGCCAATGATAGGAGCTAAACATGGAAAGGATCCATAGAAAGAAAGTCGGGAGGAGTAAACCAATGAAAAGCAGTAATAATTCTCGGATTTGTAGCCCTCGAATGTTGATAATAAGTAGCAGTAAGACGGGAAGAATGAAAATTAAACTGATCTCAAAAAATATACTAATGCCAAAGAGAAAGCTGGCATTGAAAACTTGCTTTTTTGCATTATGTTGGGGTTTGATGCGAAACAAAATACCTGTGCCAAGAATTGCAAATAAATGCGCCACAAACAACCAACTGGGTTCTCCCCAGTTGTGAAAAAAACTCATAATAATGATATACAGCAAACTCACCATGTAGGTGTTCTTCTCCAGAAATTCATTGCTATTGAAAACCCAATTGAGAAGAATAGCATTGGTCAACAACATGAGGAAATGGGCAATATTGTGCGCAATTGGAAAACCCTTCAAAAAAGGAGAGATAAGGCTTGTGAGCGAGGCTTGACCGAATTGAGTTTCGTATCCGAAGGTGCTAAAAACGAGATATATTGCCACAATAAAAGGCAAAAATAAAAGTACCCAAACACGGTTATCCAAGAACAAACGAATCACAATCAAAATTACCAAATCTTGTGTAGTTTAAAGAGCACATGTGAATAAGTCACCAATATTGTTTAAAAAGATGTAAAACCTGTGTTAATTGTGCAAAATCCAAGTTGTTGATAGGTAAAAAATGATATATTTGCTTTCCACTTTTTGAATAGAATACCCATGGAAAAGTCAATAAACCGATATTCAGACACCGATCTTGCTGAATTCAAGACACTCATTTTGGAAAAGCTCAAAGAAGCACACGAAGATTTCGATTTGTTAAAAGGTTCATTATCTCATTCCGATGACCATGGAACCGATGATACTGGCCGCACCTTCAACATGATGGAGGATGGTTCTGAAACACTTTCAAGAGAAGAAGTAGCACAGCTTGCTGCACGTCAAGAAAAATTCATTCAAAGTCTAAACAATGCACTCATGCGCATTGAAAATAAAACTTACGGTGTATGTCGAATTACAGGTACACTCATTCCAAAAGAACGCTTGCGCCTAGTCCCACATGCTACCATGTCTATTGATGCCAAAAATGCCCAAAAGTAGATAGTGAGAAAGCAACTTGTCTTCAGTGCTGCGTTGGTCTGCATTTTACTTTTCTTAGACCAACTTATCAAACTGTACATTAAAATTAATTTCGCCCCGGGTGAATTTCAACCTTTGATAGGAAATTGGTTTATCTTACATTATACCGAAAATCCTGGGATGGCCTTTGGCCAAACTTTTGGAGCTAGTATTTGGGCCAAGCTATTTTTGAGCTTGTTTAGAATTGCAGCGATTATTGTTATTGTTCGTTATTTATTGAAGCAAGTCAAGTTGGGTGCCACCAAAGAATTTCTAGTGGTCGTATCTCTAGTTTTGGCAGGTGCTGCAGGCAATCTTATGGATTCGATGTTTTATGACTTATTTTTTAGTGTAGATCCTTGTATTGCATTCAATCAAATGCCGGGAAGTGGTAAGGAGGCCCTATGCTCAGCAGGTCATTTTAAATATTCGGTTGAGTTGAGGCATCAAGGTTTTCTTCTAGGCAATGTGGTGGATATGTTTCAATTCAATGTACGATGGCCAGACAAATTGCCTCTTTTAGGCGGTAGCGAGGTATTCCCTGCCATTTGGAACTTAGCAGATGCTTGTATCTCGGTGGGCCTGATATGGGCTATCATACGTCAGAAAAAATTCTTTCCAAAAAAAGAAAGTAGCAATTAGTGCGCAGCTAATTGGAACTAGAAATTCCATTTCATACTCCGATCATCAAGCATTGCAAAGGAAATCTTCCAAGCTGTTTTTGGTGTGATTTGATTTCCATCTGATATCACGCCATAAACACCAACTCTTAATCTTCGTCTGCTCAATTTAAAGTTTCTTTCTAATCCGCCTAATAATTCGTAGTGTTGCCAGTTGTGTTCTTTAATGTACATGGCGCCTCCGCCCACGACTAGCCCAATCCGTGTTTTTTTGAAATAAGGGAGCTTATTTAATATAGCTCCATTGTCATGATGCAGGTAATGCACTTGCATTACATAATCGATCGTTCGCAGCATGGTGTCAAATCCTTGGAATGAATAAAGGGGATTGGAAAACCATATTGGATCGCTTCTTCGTTGAAACTTATAGTCTGGTTCATAAATGGCTCTTGCGCTTAAAAATTTGCCCACCGATGCACGATAGGCGGAAGTACCAAGGGTGCCAATTTTAAAATTTTGCGTCATCTCTAATTGTAAGTAGGCATGATCAACGGCGCTATTGAATACCTTAGGCAGTCCACGTTCGTAATGAATTGAAAAAGTAGGGTAGGCCGAACCCAGTACTACTTTTCTATGGGGTTCTCTCATGTAGCGTTGTCCTGGAGTGTAGGATGCACCGAAATTGATGATGTATGCATCGTAGGGATCAAAGGCAAGCGGATCATTATTTGCCAAGGTAGAATCTATACCATTTAAAAATTCGTAACCTTCAATGCTACGTCTTTTAGTGAATTGAGAATTGGCGTAGGCATAAAATCCATTGAACAATTCGTATTCTAAATTTAGATTTAATTTGGTGGATTCAAAGAAGTTGTCTCGCTTGTAAATTTGTGTGATTGCATCAAAGCCTCTAATGACGTCAAAATCGTGCGTTACAGCCACCCTTAAAAAACCGAAATGAAAGGGGTCAAATCGATATTTCCACCATGTATCTCCCTTCCAGTCGCCGTTCAATAGTCCATAGGATAATCGTGTGTAGGAATCTAAGGTGCGCTCGTCTTGCCATTTTTTGAAATAATCAAAACTTGGGGCCAATCTTGGCCCGGCAATATAGATGGGCTGAACAAAAGAGGCTACTGATCCGATGGTCCACTGTTGTTTTTTGTCTCGGTTGCGGTGGTCAACGCCAAACCATAATACTTTCAGAGCAGTGACCTTATTGAAAATGGCATCAATGCTGTCTAGGTATTCCTTTCTATTATAGAATTCTGCGATAGAATCCTTGGCTCGTATGAATTTTATTTCTTCTGCAGTCAGCGCAATAGCCCTTTTTTGGGTCCAGTAAGTGCTATCTCGATCATAAGCCTCTTGGTTGGTAATGGCAACCTCTGCATTGAAGGATTTTTTAGTGAAATTAGGATCAAAATTATAATTACTGAAAACAGCCTCAGTTTTACATTGGCTTACTTCATTTTTATACTTAACGCCGTAGGTCAATAATTGATTTTTCAATACACAAAGCGTATCTCCCTGAATGTCATAATCTTGTTGAATTCGAAAATAATCATAGATCAATAAATTTCCTTTATTCATCGTAAGGTCTAACTTTTGAATGAGCCAAAGGCTGTCAATAATCCAAATATATCCTTCAAGTGTAGAGGTGGCTGTATTGCGAGGCGTAATTTTGATTTTAGAAATCATGCGGCCATTTTCTTCGTATTTCTCTTCAAATTTATATTTATAGGCAATAATTCCCGGAGCTGAAATAGGCGAGCTGACAGGGGTTTGGTGCAAGTCATCGAGATGCAATAAGTTCTCAAAAAAGTTGAAATTAGATTTAACCGTCGTGGTGTAATACAATTGAGAGATATCTCCAAAAGATTTATAGGCATTTCGGATTTCCTTTACTTGGTTTGAAGGAGCATAGGCGCGATGCAATTCCACCTCAACAAGTTGTAGTTTATTGATCCAATCAGGAATTTGAGGCGACTCCTCGAGTAGATCCCCTTCATTGGTACGGGCAGCCTGTTTTTCTTTTTTTTCTTGAGCCTTAGGGTTTTCCTTTGAGAGTTGGTCTCGTTGTTCAGTGGCTTTAATGTAAACATCTACCTCGTGCGGATAGGCCCATTGATTGAGTTGACTACGATGCGCTACCACCTTTAAGATTTTATCGCGCCCAACGTTGTATTTTTTTGCGCTCACTTTCACATCGGCAACTTCAGAAAGTTTCATTGCAAAAAGTTGTATATCCCTTTTGGTGTCCGCATCTCGCATGCCCAAGTACGATTCCCTATCTTGATAGCCATCTGCTGTATATACCAGGTAATATTCACCGGGATTTAAGTACATTTCGTAGTAGCCATTTTGATCGGCAATAGTGCGCAAATCTGAGGCATTTTTAACAAAAATCTCAGCACCAGCCAGAGGGATGTTTTGTTCATTTGTAATGAATCCACTCAAGAGCCTTTGTCCAAAAAACAAAGCCGGAATGAAAATAAAGAAGAGGAGGACGGGTAGTTTCACTTAGTAAGGAACAACAATTTGATCTTTTGTTACTGTTTAGAACTTTCGCGTTGCTCGGCCATTTCTTTAAGATGCTTTTGCATGCGTTGCATCATCCATTTTTTAAGCCCGTAGGTGAGCAGTGCCATGACAGGAATGATATAATAGGGCAACCAAGTTTGAGCACCCTCAGAAAATATTTTAAAGGTGATCACACAAAAGCTAACTGCTGCAATGGCAAGCCATAGATAACCAGAAAAATGATTGTATTTGGAAATGAAGTCTTTTTGAGCCATTTTATTCGATTGTTTGATTTTTGTCTATTTGCCAAGAACCCACTGGTTCTAAAATTACGTAATTACTAAAATCTTGTTTGGTGCGTATGCCTTTGCCGAAAAGTTTACCTTTTGGTGAACGCACAATCACTGCAGATTTTGTATAAATGCTGCTGTCTTTCTGATCCCAATAAAGCACCTCTGTTTCTAAAGTTTGCTTCTTTTTATGATTGTAAAGCCTGACCGAATCCTTAACCAAGAGTTGTCCAGTATTGTAGTTGATTTGCCCATACAAGGCACTTAAGGTAGAGACGATATCTCCCTTTTCATTGAAGAAATAAACCTTCAGGCTGTCTTTAATCTTTGTAACTTGTAGGTTGTTGCGGTAGGTTTCGGCCAAAGCAGCATGGATTTCTACCCGAGCATAGCCAGCCTCGGCATAGGTAAGAACCAAATCTTTGGTGCTCTCAGTTGGAGCATCTGCCTGAAAACTTATTTTTTGAACCAAGGCCACATCGTTTTGACAGCCAAATAGCAATGCAACGAGAACCCCCAATAAGGCTGTGTTATTGCCCCCTAGCATTAATCTAACTGGCGCTTGCGGAACCATTTTTCAAAGTTTGAAGGTGCCATGATTAAACTAAAGCGGGCACCAATAAATTGTTCTTTCCAAATCCCACTTTCAAGGGTGCGCTGACCCAAGGTAAGGCCAACATTTAGCGATGATAAAGAAACCTGTGCTAACAATGGAATGCCCACTCCCAGCGTGATTCCTTGTTCGCTATACTGGAGGTTGTTGTTGGTATACGGCAAGGTTTGTTGGTAGTATCCAAAACGATAGGTCATTTTTTCAAATCCTTTGAGCGTGGCGATGTTTTCTACTACTTTGAGCTCGGGCTGGTATTGCATCCCGAAGCTGATTCTTTGGTAGGCTTGTTGATCAAAACCAGTGATCAAAGAAGCTTTTTGGCGCATAGCACCAAACTGACTCAAACTTCCAAAAAGCTGCAATTGAGGGTGTAATTCTCGAGTTTGACGCTTGTAGGTGGGTAGTTTCCAAGCATAATTGAAACCGAACTGCATTGACTCAGACAATTGTGCTGAAAAGGCATCTGAGGAAACCAATATGGTATCGAAGCTTGCTGGCACACCAATGGTGGCAGAACTGTAAAGTTCTTTTTGAAAGTCCGCGCCTAGGTTAAGTGCTGGCTGGTAAACCGCACTCAGACCAATGCTGTGTTTTTTGCCAAGTTGCTGTGTAAAATAGGTACCAAACTCCGTATAAAATGCACGCATTACCAAAGAGTTCCGTTCTAGGCCTCCGGCATTTGTAGACCCGGTGAGTAATTCTGAGGTGCGCTCATTGATGAGTGTGCCAAAAAGATATGATGCATTGGCACCAATGGCCCATTTAGTTGTAGGTTTTTCAATGAGTCCAAAGGAATAGCCTAGGTATAGATCTTGAATAGCCCCTTTTCCGTTGTAGATATAATAGATAGAATCTAGCCCAGTAAAAATAGTTTCTGCAATTTGGTATCCACGGGCACTAAAGGGCCTAAGGCCAAATGACATACCCATTTGCTTGCGAATTTTAAAACCAAGAGTAAATTGCTCTACCATGGGTGTGGCAGCAAATTGTTGCGTACTTGCATTGCTATACCAAGATTGTCTTGAATGTAAGCTCACTGTATATAGGGTGGCGCCTTTGCTGAGTCTGTTGTAGGTCGCTGGATTGTAATGATTCAAAATAGAGGAGTCAAAAACATTGATGGTGTTTTTGCCTAAAGCATCGAAAATGCCATGCCCTTTGGCGCTCATTTCTCCCAGACCATAAAAGCTCGCAGGTTCAGCAGTAATTGACTGGGAATAAAAGTTACAAACGGTGAGAAAGCTGCTAAGTAGGACGATGAGTTTATGCATTTGCTTGATAAAGAGCGAAGATTCCTTCGAGGGTTAAATTTTGCTGTACAAAGATGCCATTTTTTTGGCCTAATTCAAAATAAGGGGCGTCGCCACCAGTAAGATACACCACAAGGTCTGGATATTGTTGCAAATACGCTTGGATCATGCCTTCAATTTCCCTTTGCCACCCCACAAATGCCCCAATTTGAAGGGATTCTTCACTACTTGAACCAATCAGCTTCTGTGTTGGAACAACATCGATTTGCTTCAATTTTGAAGTAAATTGCGCCATGGCGCGAGCGCGCATTGCTAAGCCCGGAGCAATTGACCCCCCTAAATATTGGTTATTGGCACTTAAAAAATCAAATTTAATGCATGTTCCAAGGTCAATAGCTAGCCTTGGCACACCAGTATTCTTCATGGCCAATGCCGCTGCATTGCATAGCCGGTCCATGCCTAATGTTTGCGGAGTTTGATAGACCATTTCAAAAGGAAGATCCATGTGAGAGGTTATTTCCAATACTTGAGAAAAATAAGTGCGAATATCTAAGAGTAATTTTTCATCAAGTACAGACGAACAGGCTGCAGGGATGTTACGATCGAGAAGATTGATGTTGAATTTTGCTTGCTCAAGGCGCTCAACTTGTTGGATGACACCATTTTGAACGAGCGCCAATTTTATATGTGTATTTCCGGCATCGATAAGGTAAACCTGATTTGTAGCGCTCATATTCAAAATTAAGGAGCTTTTTTGAACTTTTTTGATTTTGTACTTGTGTAAAACGGTAAAAAAGTATTAAATTTGCATCCACCAATAGCTGGTACCTTAGCTCAGTTGGTAGAGCAAAGGACTGAAAATCCTTGTGTCCCTGGTTCGATTCCTGGAGGTACCACTACAAAAAACCCCGAAGTTGCTTCGGGGTTTTTTTGTTACTAAAAACTAAGCTTACTCCCCATTCACCAAATGAATAAACCCATGCTTGTCTATTTGAGTACCGCCGAGCATTTCACCTCGAAGGCGGTAAAAGAATACACCATCGGTGTGTAGCTGGCCGTTGAAATCATAGCCGTCCCAGACAGCAACACCCGTTTGGTCTTTTAATTCAAATACTAAATTCCCCCAACGGTTCAAAATTTGAATATCGTAGGTTTTAAAAGAAGGGTAGGGCAATACCACTAAATCATTGACTCCATCGCCATTTGGCGTAAAAACGTTGGGCACCCAAATATCGGGGTCTGAAACATAAATGGTAATAAATGCTGTATCGATACAGCCAAGGTTATCGGTGATGACAAGGGCAATATCTTGGGGCCCTCCTTGGGGGAAGGCTATACTTTGGCCAGTACTTTGAAAAAATAAATTGCTGCTATCGGCAAAAATCCAAGTCCAGGTAGCAATAGGATTGAGGCTGGTGCTGGCATCATTGAGTTGTACCACCTGATTGATATTGGCATAAACTGGGCTTGCAACAATTTGTGCATCGAGGCCGCTCACACTTGCCGTTATGGGGTCGAGTAGATACAATATTTGGCAACCGGCAGTATCGTAAACAGTAACACTCGGGTTGTAGGTGCCGGTATTGGGGTAAAAATAAGGAAAGCTCAGGCTGTCTGCTACCCAAACCCCATTGCCAAGGTTCCAACTTACAGAATCTATATTCGATGGGTTTTGAATCGTGAATAGAGCACCTTGCGCACAAATCGTATTGTCTTGAATCCAGATTGGCGTGCCCAGCGGCCCGCCAATACTCACGTAATTTTGTACTGTTGTATCACCAGTACAGCCGTATTGGTCAGTGACTTGTAAATATAAGTTAAAGGTTCCGCTCGTCACAAGGGTATTTTCAGGGTTCGGTAAAATGGAATTATTGCCGTTGCCAAAGGCCCAATTCCAGGCAGTCAACGCACCTAGACTTGAAGAAGCATCCGTAAAATCACAAAACAAGGGTGGGCAGCTGTAATTGCCATTCACATCAATTGCCGCTCCAGAAAAGGTATAGGTAGCACCTGCTTGAGGTGTCGAAATATAAATAATTTGTGAGGTGCTGTCAAGGCAATTGTTGCTGTCTGCCACCACCAAAGCTATTTGTAAGGTGGAATACAGGCCGTTGTTCGTTGAGGCTTCATTGAGCAAACAAAGACTATCGTTTCCACTCTGCAATCCATTGATATACCATTGATAGCTCAGTGTACCATCTCCGGTACTTAAACTTGCAATGAGGCTGCTATCCAAAGCGCAAATAACGGTGTCGGGTGCAATGATGGCAGTGGGCTGCGTAAGGTTGACTTGAACACTAGCTGGGTTTGAAACGCAGCCATTGATATCTGTGGCAATGATTGTTGCATTGTAGGTTCCGTTGCCAATAAATGTGTGCGGAATGGCTTGGTTTACGTAATTGGTTGATAGTGTAGAATTATCGTCGGAAAATGTTGTTGAAAACGAAGCCAAAGGCAAGCCATTGGTAATGCTATAGCTCGTATTGGTGAAGCTGACTGCAAATGGCGAACAACCCGAGTAAGAGGGTGCAATGATCCCCGCAACGGGTTTATTGGCAACAAAAATTGGTTGGGTGCTAGTGGAAGTACAGCCCGCAGTGTTGAATACCAATAAATTGATATTGTACAGCCCGCTTGCAGGGTAGACATAATTGACATTGGGGCCATTATGAATTTGCTGCCCATTTCCAAAACTATAGTACCAGTCGTTGATCGGATGCCCAGACCAAGTTGTGCTGGTGCTTGTAAGTGAGATGGCGTCGCCTTTGCAGATGGTGTCGTCGGGGAGTAAAAAATTTGACTGCAGCTGAGAAATAGTAACGGCCAAAGTGAGGCTATCCGAACAACCCGTCGTGTAATTATGTACTACTTGTTCAATCTGATATGTGCCATAATCATTGTATGCGTGTGAGGTATTTCCGCCGTTTGGTGCATCCAATTGCGCATTATTAAAATAAGTATTTGGTGAGCCGTCATTCCATTCATAATGTAAGGCAACGCTGTCTGTAAGTTCTCCCTCGATGGCGGTATTGATAAAATCAAAATTTACAGGAAAACTACTTGGATTACACACCAAGGTTGTACTCGGGCCAAACATCGATATTGGAGCCAACACATACAATACAGAATCTTTGGTGAGTGAATCTATGCAACCTCTAAAATCGACATAAAGAGTCACCTCAACCCAACCGGTATCTTGTGAAAATTGAAAAGTAGGATCGTCTTGAAAACTAATGCCTTGTGAAAAATCCCATAAATAGGTTATTTCCGTACTGTCGTAGGGTACAGAGATATAAAATTCCGATTCAAATTCTACATCTGTGTTGGCACACGTAATGTTGGGGTCCCAACTAAAGTCAATTGAATCAATACTACCCACCGTAATATAAGGTGTTTTGATTACCGTATCTGTACAACCCGATGCTGTGGTGATGATCAGTGAAACGTCGTAAAGTCCAACGCCATAAGTTTGAGGTGGTGGAACTTGGCCATTAAAGCTTTGTCCATTGCCAAAGTTCCATTGCCAAGATACAATTGGGTTACTGGGCGTCACTGAAGTATCGATAAACTGAACTGTGAAAGGTGCACAGGCACCCGTATCTAGTGCAAAAAAACCAGCTTCTACCGGAGTCATTTCTATGTAATCCTGAAAGGTTTGTGTGCCGCTACAACCTGCACTTGAAGTATAAGTGAGGCTGACATCATAAAGTCCACTTTGTTGATAAATATGTGCAGGTGGGGTAGTGCCAGTGAAGGTTTGGCCATCACCAAAGTTCCAAACATAGGTACCGTTCTGATTGGTTGTATTGACAAACTGAATACTCCCAGGAGCACAATTAGCCGTTGGGTTGGCGTAAAATGAGGGCGTTATATTTGGTTGGATGATGATTTGTTGGGTGGTACTTGCCGTACAACCGGAATTGGTATTTTGTGAAGTAAGGTTGATGGTATAGGTGCCGGGTGAATTATACGTCACACTAGGATTTTCGGCATTGCTTTGACCTGCCACTCCAAAATTCCAAGACCAGGCATTGGCGCCGGCTGTGGAATTGTCTTGACAGGCAACCGCTTGGCCCACACAACCAACAGCAGGAGCTGTAATTCCTGCTTGAAAATTCGAGACCACAATTGACTGCGTCAAGCTATTGATACAACCTGTATTTGTATTGGTCACTGTTAAACCAACTTGAAACGTGCCCTGGGTATTATAAGTGACGCTAGCCGGATTGAACTGAGAAGAAGTTTGCCCATTACCGAAATTCCAAGCTTGCGTAAAGTTGGCTCCTTGTGATGAGCTATTGCTAAAACTTAAAGTAAGTGGAACGGTACAACCCAAGCCATTCATGCCGAAATTTACATTGGGCAGGGGGTTGACAGTGATATAAGCGGGCTTGATTTCAGCATCTGCAACCCCATTGGCATTTGTGGCTACAAGTGTTATGGTAAAAGTGCCAGCAGTACTAAAGGCATGGCTTGCATTGGTTGTGGTTGCAGCAGTCCCATCTCCAAAATCCCACTGATAACTTGCAAGTGCAGGCCCACCGTTGGCAATTGAAGTATTGGTGAAACTAACGGGCTGTCCGACACATACCGTTAAAGGATTTGCCGTAAAATTTGCAACAGGACTTTGCGCTCTGAACCATTGGGCAAGTAAAATGTAAGCCGCAAGAAAAATGCAAGTCCGGAGGATCATTGATATTTAAACGTAAAAATGACCCTAAAAGTTGCTTACAGACCAGTTTGAGTCTTTAAAGAATCTGGAAATTGCCCTTCCATAGCAGGAAAATAGACGTGCCCAAGGATGAGTGGGTTGAACACAAAATATTGACACCGTACTAATTCACCATCAGGTAGTTGACACCAAAAGGAATTCATATCCATGTTGACTAACTGCCCAAATTCATTGCGCTGTTCCTCCTTACTCTTTATTCTGAAAAATCGCAATGCGATGCGCTCATGTTTGGTAACGACATCAAATTCACAAAATGGTTGGCTTCTCTTTACGCTGTCTACTTGTTTGTCAGAGAGGATAAAATTTTTCTGTTCAAAGTGTATTTTTTGGAAGCCTTGCAAGTAGCGATAGACGTTCGTTGTATCAAGGAGACTCAAGTTTTTACCGTTCTGTCTGACGCTGTATTTATTGCCAATGCGCTTGATTTCAAAATTTCTGTAGGGTTCGGCATTAAATTTGGCCCGAACACCTTTGATGTCTTCCATTTGCAGGGCCATGATCTCTGTGCAGGCCCATTGACGTGGGTCAGCAAAAAAACGAGGGTCAATGAGCCCGTTGAGCCCAGCAATTTTCATCATGACTGGAGCAGTACTTTTGCCATCATCGGCAGTTTCAACCAGCATAATTTGGCCGTAGTGATCTGGGGTGGCAGGCCCCAAATACCAAGTTTTGGTCCAGGAACCATTTTGAAAAATTTCAACCTTGATATGGGATGTTGCCATCAATTCAGTAAAGCGTTTTTCGGATTTCTTTGGCAAGTATCCCTTGAATTCAATTTTGTGCAGTGCCTCTAATATCAATGACACATTCGATTGGGTGATGCATCCGCCGTTTTGGTCTGTCCAAGCATCTTTTTGTTTTACAAGCGTAAATTTTTGACCCCAAGCATCCGTAATAATGATCTTAGAAACACTTGTGGTGTCTTCAATTTTAAAATTAAATGCCCTTAAATCTGATCCTTTCTGACCACCTTGAAGGTCTAGTGCCCACCAAGTGAGCGCACCCATTAGGGCTATTAATAATGAGAGAACAAGAATTTTTTTCTGCATGTAATAAATTTATCGGGTATAGCGTTTTTGTCTGAGGCGATACATGATGAAGGCCAAAATTAAAATAATAACAAGGGGGCCGAGCATATTGACGGTCTTGTAAAATAAGGAAGCGGTTTTGATTTTTTCTTTATCAATTTCTTTGATATCGATTTGTCTGCTACGAATATCCAACACTGAATTATCTCCCATCATGTAATCGACCATGTTTTGGAAAAGTTCTTGATTGCCAAAAACTAATGGAATACGTCTTTGAGCTAATTCGGCATCCATTTTCAATTCGTTGATTGCAATAGGTCTGTACATATAACTATTTATTTGCTTAGGATCTAGAATTGAATCATAAGAATTGCGAATAAAAGTGCCATTGCCAACCACTAGTATCTTGGTTTCTTGTCGGCTCTCTTGCAAATACTTGGCATCCTTATTTTTAGAAAATTCCTCCACAATCCGATTCTTGAAATGAGATTGGTAGAATCCTTCTGAAAGTCCGGCCACACACAATTTATTAATCGGGTCTTCTGGATTTTCAACCAATTTTGGATTCTTGCCATAATTGAGGGGCAAAGCCAAGTTGATTAATGGTTGTAAGCCACTTGGTATGGCATTGCTTGAACTGGTAAGTATGGGCGTAAGTTGTGCTTTAGGAACTTGAACAAATTCAATTTCATTGGTGTATTTCAATGAGATGGGGTCAACGTTACGCGTTATTGGATGCGAGCTCGGCGTTGCTAAAACATGGAAAAACCAAGGAAGAAAGGTGGTTTCTGCAAAGGGTACAATTTTTGGTGCACAATTGACATCTAACACATAGTTTTCTTTGATTTTGATGCCGTAATCAAAGAGCAATCGATCAAGGAGTAAGTTTTTTCTTGTCGTATGCGTCATGCCGGTGGCATTGAGGGTATCTTCATTGAGGGCAAGTGTATTGAGAAAACACATTAATTTGCCTCCACGCATCACAAATTGGTCAATGAGATATAGGTCTTTTTGAGAGAATGGTGTTTGTGGATCAGCAATGATTAAACCGTCCACATCTTTAAGTGCGGCAATGCTGTCGTTGAGCTCCACATCTTTTAACTCATAGTATGGGGAAATCAGTGCGCGTGCACGCATGGTTTGAGCATAAGTCAATTCGCCATGCCCTTGAAGAAAGGCAATAGTAGGTTTACTCGTTTGGGTGAGTCTACGCATTGCCGAAAGCAAGTTATATTCGAGGTTATTGAGCGCGTTTTCTATAATGTCGCTCATTTGCTCCAAGGCATAGGGCCTTCCAGGTTGGGTGCCTGGTAAGAACTGAACTATTCCCTCTTTGGTAATCCCATTGACGCTATATGAAAGTAGCGCACCCGGAAAAAGTAGCATTTGGGTTTGGGTACCGTCTTTTTGGTAAAGAATTTCAAGAGGCATAATGCCTTTGCCACGGTCATAAAGTTGGGCTCGGAGTGCATTGATTTCGTCTTCGGTCCCGACATTGGGATCGGTAAATAAAAATTCAATGCGGGTTCCGGCTATGCGTCTGAAGTCTTTGAGTTTGTCCTTGAGGGCATTCTGAAAATTCTTGAGCTCAGAGGGCATATTCCCGTCGAGGTAAATTTGAATCGAGATGCGGTTCTCAAAGTTATTTTTGTCACTGAGGTAGTTGATTGTACTCGGGGCCAAAGAATAACGTTGGTCTTTGGTCATGTCGAGTTTGAAATAAAGCATCGAACCAATAAAATTGATCAAGATGAGCACGCCAGCAAGCATCGCCAAGACGGTCCAGTTATAGAGGCCTTTTGAAAAATTGAAACGCATGCTTTATTTTTTTAATGATTTAAGTACAGTCAATGAAGCCACGATGAAAAGCGCATTAAGACTCAAAAAATAGAGTATATCGCTGGTATCGATGACGCCTTTTTTGATGGCCTCGTAATGGAAGGCAATGCCAAGGTATTTGATTAAAAAATCAAGGCCGCCAAATTGACTAAAATTGCCTAATAATTCAAAGCCATCGTAAAAAACCCAACACAAAAACATGGCCAAAATGAAAGCCACTATTTGGCTATTGGTAAGCGCAGAGGCAAACATGCCAATAGCTACAAAAGCAGCCCCAAGCATCAACAAACCAATGTAGGAGGTAAAGGTGGCGCCAAGGTCAATGTTTCCTATGGGCTTACCTAAAAAATACATACTCAATAAATATACCACCGTTGGCAATATGGCAACAAAAACCAAAGCTACACCCGCTAAATATTTGGCAAATATGAGTTGAAAATCGGAAATTGGCCGAGTGAGCAAAAGTTCTATGGTGCCAGTGCGCCGTTCTTCTGCAATTGAGCGCATGGTGATTGCTGGAATCAAAATTAGAAAAATGACCGGTGACATATTGAAGAAGGGGATGAGGTCAGCGGTAGATCCTTCAAGTAGGTTGGTGTTGTAAGATAAAATCCAGTGAAATAATCCTGAGGCAATAAGGTAGATGAGTATGAACACATAACCAATAATTGAACTAAGGAAGCTCGATATTTCTTTTAAAAATAGGGCGCGCATATAAATGGTTGAGTTGTCAAAATTAACAAATATCTATAAACGAAAATTCCCGCCTTGTGGGGCGGGAATTTTAGATACACTCAATCTTTATTATGCTTGTTTCACATTCACAGCGTTCAAGCCTTTACGGCCTTCTTGCAATTCGAATTCAACTTCGTCATTTTCTTTGATTTTGTCTACCAAACCGGTAACATGAACAAAATATTCTTTGTTCGTGTCTTCTTCAACGATAAATCCAAAACCTTTGGTTTCGTTGAAAAATTTTACATGTCCTTTATTCATTAGAAGTAATTTAATTTCGGTAAAGGTAAGGACCTATTTCAGTTTTACACTACTTTTCTCAAATAATTCCATTAAAAGTTTGATTTAAACTCCAAGCTTGGGCTTTCTGATCAAACCAGGGCTTGATCTTTGGCCATATCCCGTTGAATAGTGCTGATTGCCTATACCGCTCCAAATCAAGCTCAGAATTCCACTTCGAATAGGTAAAAACGATACTTGGGTCTTGGTTGTCTTGTAGTAATTCCATCCCTAAACAACCTTCGAATTGTGCCACTTGCCACTTGACTTCTTCGAAATGCGTTAAAAAAGCGTCGAGATTTTCGGGCTTAAATTTCATTTTGACAATGCGAATCAACATTAGAAAAGAGAATTGAGGTTTGTTTTGGATCCTTGTGGAGTGAATTCTACATGCACTGGATCGCCAATTCGCATTCCAAACAACTTACTTGCTCCGCCAAATCCATTGTTTGCTCCGCGGTTGATCGCAATTTCTAATTTATTTGAGTTGTTAAAGAGTGCAACGCGCTCACCTTGTGAAACTGCATTATAGGTTGAAGAAATGGTGTCAATGAAATATTCCTTTCTTTGGTATTTGATGATGAAAGGAACATCTGTGCCAAATCTTTCAAAGTCCTCTTTGGTGATGTTGGTAATTAGATTGCCAAAGCTGTCAATATGCACCACGATACCTCGTATGAGCAACTGATCAATGGCTGGTTTTTGGTCAAAGGCACGCTTGTATGTTCTTGTTGCGGTGGCAAAACTATCTAGCGCTTCTCCATTTGCTAGGCGCAAAGCCAGATCAATGTAACAATTTTTAGTTGTAAAACGCCAGGCCTGTGGTTGTTGGCGAATTTCGGTATAAAGGAAAAAGGCCTCTGGAAAATCCTCTTCGAGAAAACTACCAAAAAAACCGTTGTCGTTTGAAATAAAGTAGTGCCCTTTGAATTTTAGAATTCCAGGATAGCGCTCTTGGTCCGAGTCAAAAAGCGGTTCGGTATCCACGCCAACGATATGGATGGTGCCACTTGGGAAGTCTTCAAAACAACAGCGCAATTGAAAAGCAGCTTCCGTCACGTTGAAAGGAGCAATGCCATGCGATACATCCACAACGTGAGCCCCAGGCAAGGACTGAAGAAGCCTGCCTTTGATGGCTGCAACGTAATGATCTTGGTAGCCATTGTCGGTAGTAAGCGTAATGATTTGCATTGCTTGGAGACCTGTTTGTGCTCGGAAATTTATAATTTTACCAAAAGTAATTCAAATCGTTTTAAACGCTCCTAAAAAACAACAAATAAATTGAGTACAGGTCAACGTCAGCTCAGTATAGAAGGCCTCAATCCGGCAGAAATATATGGCATCAATAATGCCAATCTCAAGCATATAAAAAGTTTTTTCCCGAAACTCAAGGTGATTGCCCGCGGCAATGAGTTAAGTTTAGCGGGAGACGATGAAATCATGGATGAGTTCGAACGAAAATTTGCGCTCATTTTACAGCATTTTCATACCTATAATGCACTTTCCGAAAACAACATCGACAACCTCATGTTGCAAGACGGTGCAAAGCTACTTTCTACAGACGATGGCTCTGAAACCTTAGTTCATGGCAATGGAGGGGTTAAAATTAAGGCAAGGACTGTCAATCAAAAAAAATTAGTTCAGGCGGTTTTGGCTTCAGACATGGTTTTTGCAGTGGGTCCAGCGGGCACCGGAAAAACATATACAGCAGTTGCCATGGCAGTCAGGGCTTTGAAGGCTAAGGAAGTAAAGCGCATTATTTTAACTCGGCCAGCAGTAGAGGCGGGTGAAAATTTAGGCTTCCTACCTGGTGATCTCAAAGAAAAGCTAGATCCGTACTTAATGCCCCTTTACGATGCCCTTCGAGACATGATTCCTGCGGAAAAATTGGCTGATATGATTGAATTTGGGGTCATTGAAATTGCACCACTCGCTTTCATGCGCGGGCGTACCCTAGACAAGGCATTTGTTATATTGGATGAGGCTCAAAACACCACTCAGATGCAAATGAAAATGTTCTTAACGCGCATGGGAATGACGGCTAAATTTGTCATTACTGGTGATATGTCACAGGTGGACTTGCCCTCCCGTCAGCGCTCAGGTCTGGCATATGCATTGGATGTGCTTGGAGATATTTCCGATATTCAAATAGTTCGTTTAGGTCAATCTGATGTGATTCGCCACCGTTTGGTAAAGCAAATTATTGAAGCCTTCGACGTGGCAGAACAAAAAGAAAAAAACGCCAAATACGAAAAAGCGCTCAAAGAAAATGGCCTTAAATCAGTATAATATTCATAAACCTAAATTTTCATAACACCAAAGAAATGCAAGCACTCACCAAAAATACTTTCGAGTTTAAGGGTCAAAATCAAGTTTATCATGGCAAGGTTCGTGATGTATACACTTTGGACAACGGTTTGCTTGTGATGGTGGCCTCTGACCGTATTTCAGCCTTTGATCATATTCTTCCCAAAGGAATCCCATACAAAGGCCAAGTGCTCAATGAGGTAGCCACGATGTTTTTGAATGCCACAAAGGATATCGTTCCAAATTGGCTCATTGCCACCCCAGACCCTTCTGTGGCAATCGGGAAAGCTTGTGAGCCAATACGCATTGAAATGGTGATCCGTGGTTATCTAGCCGGGCATGCAGCTCGTGAATATAAATTGGGTAAGCGCACTTTGTGTGGCGTTTCTTTACCCGAGGGCTTAAAGGAAAATGATAAACTACCACAACCAATCATTACTCCTGCAACCAAAGCCGAGGAAGGTCATGATGAGGATATTTCCAAAGAAGATATTTTGGCAAGGGGTTTGGTTGAACCAGACATTTATGCGCAAATGGAGCAATATACTTACGCCTTATTTGAACGAGGCACACAAATGGCTGCCGAACGTGGCCTTATATTGGTAGATACGAAATATGAGTTTGGATTACACAATGGTGTGGTTACCCTCATTGATGAAATTCATACTCCAGACTCTTCGAGATATTTTTATGCCGAAGGGTACCAAGAGCGCCAAAATAATGATGAGCCTCAAAAACAGCTCTCCAAAGAATTTGTGCGTCAATGGCTCATTGAAAATGGTTTTCAAGGTCTAGACGGACAACAAATGCCAGTAATGCCGGATGCTTTTGTTCAAACTATTTCTGAAAGATACATAGAACTATTTGAACGCATCACGGGCAAACGCTTTGAAAAAGCAGATACGCAAAATATTGTTTCGCGTATTGAAACAAATGTCAATGCTTACCTTTTAAATGATTAGAAATGTCTGTACATCATAGCACTCCAAAAAAAATAACTACCCACACCTTGCTTGAAATGAAGCAGTCAGGGCAAAAAATTTCTATGCTTACAGCCTATGATTATTCAATGGCACGCATTGTAGATGAGGCTGGAATTGATGTAATTCTCGTCGGAGACTCTGCTTCAAATGTCATGGCTGGTCACCAAACTACTTTACCCATAACCCTTGATCAGATGATTTACCATGCTTCAAGTGTGGTACGTGCTGTTGAGCGTTCACTAGTAGTGGTTGATATGCCCTTTGGTTCTTATCAAGGAAATTCAAAAGAGGCCTTGTCGAGCGCAATTAAAATTATGAAAGAATCTGGTGGCCATGCAGTAAAAATGGAGGGTGGTTCTGAGATATTGGAATCCATACAAAGGATCCTAACTGCGGGAATTCCAGTCATGGGCCATTTAGGCCTTACCCCTCAGTCCATATACAAATTCGGCACCTATGTGGTGAGAGCCAAGGAGGAGCAAGAAGCAGAGCGCCTGATTGCCGATGCCAAAGCACTGGAAAAAGTTGGTTGTTTTGCAATTGTTTTGGAAAAAATTCCTGCTGCCTTAGCCCAAAAAGTGGCGCAAATGGTACAAATCCCTGTGATCGGTATAGGTGCAGGTGGTGGCGTGGACGGTCAAGTGCTTGTCATTCATGATATGCTAGGAATCAATAATGAATTTAATCCACGCTTTTTACGCAAATATAATAACCTGCATGCGCAGATGCTTCAAGCATTCGAAACATACAAAGCTGATGTGCAATCTGGTGACTTTCCAAATGATTCGGAGTCGTACTAGCTTCTTTGGACTCTTTTTTCTACTGCTCTGTGCTGGCTGTGTTCTCGAGCAAGATAAAAAAGTCCCGCCCAAACAGAATCTATGTCATTACAGCAAATATTTGCATATTTCTAAACTGACAAATGGTTTTGACATTCAAATAAGCAATCCGGATTTTCCCATGCAAAAGATTCGAATTGTAGTTACGCGCCCCTATCAACGGATTGCTTTAATGAGTGCCACACATGTGGGCATGATGGCAGCAATCCAACAGCAAGCTAAAATCTGCGCGGTGTCAGATGCCAAATATGTACACGATCCAAAAGTAATTGGATGGGTTAAGAAAAACAAAATTCAAGACCTTAAGGCTGAATTAGGTTTGTCTGCCTTTAAAATGCTTCAGAGCAGGCCCCAGATAGTTGTTTATAGCGGATTTGGCAATGAAAAAGAACAATTAAAAAGATTGCATAGCTCAAAAATAGTGTACATTCCAAACTATGAATGGAGAGAAAAAACGCCTCTTGCGCGCGCTGAGTGGGTCTTGTTTTTTGGTGTATTGAGTGGCGAATTTGAAAAAGCCCAGGGGTATTTCTCTGATGTTGAAAAAAAGTACTTAGGCCTGAAAAAAAGAATACATAATAATGATCAATGTAACCAGCATAAAGTATTGATCAGTGGCAATTTATATGGTGATCAGTGGATAGCGCCGGCAGGTCAGAGTTTTGAAGCACGGCTCTATCGAGATGCTGGATTGGCCTATGTTTTTAGTGCGGAAAAGGGTACGGGAAGCATATTTAAAAGCTTAGCTGAGATCATCAGAAAAGGTACTGTGGCCAATATATGGTTAAATCCTGGGCTCTCTAGTCGCTCAAAGATTTTGCGGCAATATCCTAAAGCCAAATTTTTTCCATTCTTTAAACAGCCCATTTATTGTTATACGTCAAATACAAATAAATACTGGGAATTGGCAGCCGTTCATCCGGATTGGTTGTTGTCGGATTTAAATGAAATAGCTATGGGTAAGCCAAAAAAAATGCATTTTTACTCATTACTTGAATGAAGCACAGAAATTCATACTTAATTGTTTTTTCAATAGTGATTTTTATCGCTTTGCTTTGTATGCACTTATTTTTCATGCAACAAGGTAATTACACTGACGAGGATCTTATCTTTTGGGAATTCAAGGTTCCGCGTTTGCTAAGTGCAATATTGGCAGGTGCCGGACTTTCGTTGAGCGGTTTGTTAATGCAAAATTTATTTCAAAACCCCATGGCAGGGCCCTATGTGTTGGGTATAAATTCAGGAGCTAGTATGTTTATGGCGCTCTTATTGCTTGGCATCACACCGACATTTAATGACCTCAGTTATGTTGGTGGTGCGATGATTGGGGCCTTTGTCTCAGCTATTTTGATGTTTGTGATTTCAAAAAGAGTTCAAAATATGCAATCACTGCTCGTGATTGGACTGATGTTAGCAAGTTTTATGGGTGCTTTTGAGTCGGTTTTGCAAACTTTTGCTGCACCTGAGCAAATTAAACAATTGTATATCTGGAACATGGGTTCATTGCAACAATTGAGTGCGGCCCAAGCCCCATGGTTTGCTCTTATTGTGCTGATAGGGATTGCCCTGAGTTTGTGGGTAGTGAAGGGGCTCAATGCACTGATCGTAGGTGAATTTCATGCCAATCAACTAGGAATTTCGGTACCGAAAGTGCGCATGCTGATTTTATTTGTAACTGCACTGCTTGCTGGAAGTACAACGGCATTTTGTGGCCCTATTGCCTTTGTTGGGTTAGCGATTCCTAATTTAGCACGGGCCTTGCTCAAAACACAAGATCATTTGATCTTGATTCTTTTTACTGTGTTCATTGGGAGTAGTTTTTTATTGGCCATTGATATTCTTATACTTGTATTGGACCCTTGGATGGGCCTACCATTGAATGTTTTGACCGCAGTTTTCGGCGCGCCTTATGTAGCTTATTTGATGTTAAAGAAAAAATGATTGTTTTTGAAAATACCATTATTGGCCATCATCAACCCTTGATTTCAATTGAGAGCTTGAGCTTGCAGACTGGAGCAATCTATGCACTTATTGGGCGCAATGGTGCTGGAAAATCATCTTTACTCCATACAATGACAGGCCATGTAGCAGCACTAGCTGGTCATATTTACATCAATGGCCATGAGGTCCATACTTTTCAAAAGAACAGCAAGTTGCGCGCAGAGCAAATCGCATTTGTTACAAGTATCTTTACTGGTGTCGAGGTGCTTACCTTGAAGGCCTACGTTTCTCTGGGTAGAATTCCATATTTGGGAGCCTTAGGTAGAATGCGAACCTTGGATCATCAAATCGTTGATGCTGCGTTGGAACAATTGAATATAGCCCATTTGGCCTCGAGCTATACCAATCAACTCAGTGATGGTGAAAGACAACTTGCTAGCCTAGCTCGTGCTTTTGTGCAAGACACTCCTTTGCTCATATTAGACGAGCCTACATCCTTTTTGGATATTTTTAATAAGAAGTTACTCGTTGAACAATTGCAGCGTTGGGTCGCTTCCAAGGCCAACAGGACGGTTATCTTGTCTAGCCATGACCTTGACAATTGTCTAGAACAAGGCTGTTTTACCTTGGTTTTAGCCAATAAAAAGATAAAATTAATAGAAGCTCCTAGCAAAGATGAGGTGCTAGAGCAGCTCGAAGAGTGAACTTAGACAGTCATGATGTCTTTCTCTTTGAGCTCTAGGAGTTCATCTACTTTTTTGATGTAGCTATTGGTTATCTTTTGAATTTCTTCTTCTGCATCCTTAGTCATGTCTTCGGATAATCCTTCGTTTTTAAGGTCCTTTATCATGTCCAAAGCATCTTTTCGGTTGTTGCGTATTCCCACTTTTGAATGTTCGGCTTCGGCTTTTGCTCTTTTGACCAAATCTCGTCTGCGCTCCTCTGTAAGAGGTGGAACGGCAATGATCAATTGTTCGCCGTTATTTTGTGGGTTCAATCCTAAATTTGCGTTGATGATTCCTCTTGCAATGTCATTCAAAAGTGGTTTTTCCCAAGGTTGAACGATAATTGTTCTGGCATCCATCGTATTGACATTCGCCACTTGTTGTAATGGTGTCATAGAACCATAGTATTCGATCATTACACCATTTAACATTGCTGGGCTAGCTTTTCCAGCTCGAATTTTTACCAATTCATTTTCTAAATGATTCAAGGATTTTTGATTTGATTCCTTGAATTCGTCATAAATCATTGCTAATTCTTCTGTCATGATAAGCTTACTATGGTTCCAACATTTGCTCCATTCATTAACTTGAATAGATTTCCTGGCGTATCCATGTCAAATACAATGATTGGTAAATTATTTTCTTTACAAAGCGTAAATGCAGTCATGTCCATTACATTTAACCCTTTGGCATATACTTCATCGAAGGAAATGCGGTCGAATTTGACAGCATCTGAATTTTTAAGTGGGTCGGCAGTATAGATGCCGTCTACACGGGTTCCCTTTAAAATAACATCCGCATTGATCTCAATAGCACGCAAAGATGCTGCTGAATCTGTGGTGAAAAAAGGATTACCGGTTCCTGCACCAAATATGACTACGCGCCCTTTTTCAAGGTGCCTTACAGCTCGTCTACGTACAAAAGGCTCTGCAATTTCTTTCATTTCTATGGCTGATTGCAAGCGTGTATGAACACCAGCTGCTTCTAGAGCGGCTTGTAAGGCCATAGAATTGATCATTGTAGCGAGCATGCCCATATAATCACCATGGGTGCGGTCCATTCCGCCTTGTTCGGCCTGCACACCTCTAAAAATATTTCCACCGCCAATAACGATGGCAACTTCAACACCTGCTTGATGTATTTCTTTGATCTGCTGTGCGTACGAGCTAATGCGGGTATTGTCAATTCCAAATTGCTTGTCTCCCATGAGAGATTCGCCGGATAATTTGAGAAGGATTCTTTTGTATTTCATTTCCATGACAAATATACTATGATTCGTTTTGATTTGACTTTTGGGTAAAAAAAAAGCTATCGGTAAGGATAGCTTTTAAGGTATGTTAGTTTGACATTAGCTCAATGAGAAACGTTTGAAGTCTGAGACAGTTAATCCTTTTTCAGTACTGTTAAGGAACTGTTCAACAGTAAGTTTGTTGTCGCGGATAAATGCTTGACTCAACAAAGTGTTTTCTTGGAAGAACTTATTCAAACGACCCATGGCAATTTTCTCGGCCATCTCTGCTGGCTTGCCTTCTTGGATCGCTAATTCTTTACCGATTTCGATTTCGCGTTCAATTGTACGCTCATCTACACCATCTTTATTGATTGCAATCGGAGCCATTGCAGCAACTTGCATTGCTACTTGACGACCTGCTTCAGCAATTTCTGTACTTGAGGCAGTTAATCCAACTAAAGTAGCCAATTGGTTACCAGGGTGATTGTAGGCAACGACATGTTCAGCATTGATCAGGGCATAGGCAGATAAGTCCAATTTTTCACCGATCACACCAACTTGTTCAGTAATTTTTTCTTCTACAGAAAGGCGATCGTCATAGGCCAATGCTTTTAATTCTTCTACGCTGGTAGGTAGTTTGCTCAAGGCAAGATCTACCAAAGACTGAACCAATGAGACATAACCGTCGTTTTTGGCAACGAAGTCGGTTTCGCAATTCAATGTTAAAATCACACCAGCTTTACCATCTGCTGTAGCTTGAGCTAAAACTACACCTTCTTTGGCGTCGTTTCCACCGCGCTTTGCAGCAATTTTTTGTCCTTTCTTGCGAAGGATATCAATGGCCGCTTCGAAATCGCCATTGGCTTCAACCAATGCATTCTTGCAATCCATCATTCCAGCGCCCGTTTGGGTGCGCAATTTGTTTACGTCTGCAGCTGTAATAGCCATTTTTATAAGAGTTTAAGAGTGAATTATTCTGCGCTTTCGGCTTTTTCTTCTGTTTTTGCAGTTGCATCAACAGCTACTTCAGCTTGAGCTTCATCTTTATCAGTTGCTTTCAAATTCTTACGGTCTTCTAAGCCTTCTTTGATAGCTCCACAAATCGCATCTAAAATAAGAGTGATAGATTTTGTAGCATCGTCATTGGCAGGAATAGGAAAATCAACCAATTTTGGATTTGAATTGGTATCAACCATGGCGAAAGTAGGAATATTCAAACGGCGAGCTTCTGCAAGTGCAATGTGCTCTTTGAGAATGTCTACGATGAATATTGCAGCTGGTTGACGTGTCATGTCTGCGATAGAACCAAAGTTCTTTTCTAATTTTTCGCGTTGACGGCTTTTGAAAAGTTTTTCGCGTTTGTTGAGTGTGTCCCAAGTACCATCAGATTTCATTTTGTCAATGAGCGACATTTTTCTAATAGACTTGCGTGTTGTTTGGAAGTTTGTAAGCATACCACCAGACCAACGTTCAGTAACAAATGGCATATTGACAGCAGCTACGCGCTCAGACACGATTTCTTTGGCTTGTTTTTTAGTCGCAACAAAAAGTACTTTTTTACCTGATTTAGCAATTTGCTTCATTGCGGCGCATGCATGATCTAAGTGTAGTAATGTTTTGTTGAGATCAATGATATGGATTCCTTTTTTCTCTTCAAAGATATAAGGAGCCATAGCAGGGTTCCACTTGCGCTTGAGGTGACCAAAATGTACACCAGCGTCGAGTAGGTTTTCGAAAGTTAATTTAGACATATTGTGTTTTTGTTTACGTTCCTAATTAATAAAGCAACAGTGGTGGGGCCATAGGGCAAGTACACCAAAGTTTGGATGCTAAACAGTCCAGAAGGCGAATTAACGCTTGGAGAACTGGAATTTTTTTCTTGCTTTAGGTTGTCCTGGCTTCTTACGCTCAACCATACGTGGGTCACGGGTCATAAGACCTTCTAACTTCAACATAGGTTTGTAATCTGCAGAAACCTCAACTAGTGCACGAGAGATACCCAAACGCACTGCCTCGGCTTGACCATTGATACCACCACCCACAACATTTACTTTAACATCATATTGACCTTCAGTTCCAGTCAATGCAAATGGTTGATGAATTTTCGCTTGAAGAAAGTCAATAGGGAAAAATTCATTCATCTCGCGCTTGTTGATCGAGATTTTACCTTTTCCTTTAGTTAAATAAACGCGGGCTACCGCTGTTTTTCTTCTTCCTAATGCATTAATGACTTCCATAAGATTTATTTGAGGGTATCAAGATTTAATGTTTGTGGTTGTTGCGCGTCATGATTGTGCGCAGCACCTTTATACACCTTTAGGTTGGTATACAATTTACGACCAAGAGCATTTTTAGGTAGCATACCTTTAATTGCCTTTTCAATCAAGCGCTCTGGGTTTTTCTTAAGCATTTCTTCAGCAGAAGTAAAACGCTGACCACCTGGATAACCAGAGAAACGAACGTATTCTTTGTCTTGTAGCTTGGTTCCTGAAAATGCGATTTTCTCAGCATTGATGACAATCACGTTGTCACCGCAATCTGCATGTGGGGTGTAGCAGGTTTTGTATTTTCCACGAATGACTTTAGCAACTTTACTTGCCAAACGCCCTACGGTTTGCCCTTCTGCATCTACAACAAACCACTTTTTATCTGCGGTTTCGGTATTACCAGCTATCGTTCTGTAACTTAATGTGTTCACGGTTCTTTCTGTTAAATAAAAAACTTAATTT